>Ga0326727_10005540_pt1 | contig 35931 bp, 37 predicted proteins | sample MB2enrmetagenome_FD_207643 | JGI IMG/M metagenome (GOLD analysis project Ga0326727, IMG submission 207643) | Lab enriched peat soil microbial communities from McLean, Ithaca, NY, United States - MB29MY | ecosystem: Environmental > Terrestrial > Soil > Wetlands > Peat | place: USA: New York...
ATCCGCTAAAACCCGGGCACGAGGGTATCGTAATCTTGACAACTTGATTGCTATCGCTTACATCATCGCCGGCAAGCTCAAGTTCACTTCCGTACGACCTCTACCCACGTGACACGTTGCAGAGCCATAAATATCATCATCCGCTGGTTCTGGATCCTTATATATATGTGGTGCATCCAAATTTTCCATATCATCATTATATTCAAGAGTAACTTCATAAAGCTCGACTCCATCCAGATGTATTGCTGGTTTTAATTTGCCACTCCTAAAATAGACCTCAATATCATCAGGATGCTTGTTCCATCTTGATACCAAAGATGCAATAGTAAACCATTCTGGTTCAGGTACTTTCATGCTACGTCTCCAGTATGTGTAATAGAAGAACCTGAACCATTTCTAACTAATATCTCTATTATTGTCAAAGGAATATCTACGTGGCGACCGGAGGAGATTTCAATCCCCCGGAGAATTTCCTTAGATAGGGGAGTGAATGACAATGCTGGGGTATTGGGGGAACACTTGTAGTACTGCTGCTGTTAGGGTGGCGGAAAAGGCATGGCTCCCTTTCTGGCGGGCCTTCTCAAACCCTATGGAATCTGAAGACTCTAAAGGTCTTTGGCGTCCACAAGGGGGGGGGCTAGGTCATGCAGCAACCTGAACCTGCTGAATTCCGATAAATTTGGGAAATATTCCTTGCCGCGGCATCAGAATGGGGACTTCAGCTTCACGCCGCCTTGTGAAGTGACTTGACGGCGACTTCAGGCGCACAGTCGAAAATAGTCAGAAGCGCCGCCACTGCCCTAGTCGGGTGTCTACGGTGTTGCTCCCAGTTCTGTAGCGTCTTAACCTTTATATCGATCGTCTGGATAAACTTGGACTGAGAAAGTCAGGTTTATCTCCCAATACAGCCTCCACCTCTGGCGGGTCGACTGTAAATACGCGTGAGGGCTTCATCTCCCCCTTGGCAATGGCGATTGCCTCTTTCATGCTCTGAGTCAGTTGTTCAAAAAGTTCCTTATCCATGTTCTTCCAACTCCTTAAACATCATGTTGAAGATATTTTTATGACTCGATATCTTCATCATACTCTTGATCCGCTCTGAGAGCTTATCTCAGGCCGTTAGTGGCAATTCAATCGTCAGCTTTTCGTAAGGTGCAAGGACATGGTTTTTGCTATCGCGTTCTATCAAGCCTGACTCTTCAAGTATTTTCACGTCCTCGTAGACGTTCTTGTAATCCCGCTCAAGGAGTGCCGCCAAGGCCCGGATTGTGAGAGGGCCATTGGCGTGGAGCACCTTCATGAGATTGTGCCGCTGCCTGGTGATTACTCTAGACAGCACTTCTGCCGATTCAAAATATACACGGTGTATCGGCTCCGAGGCTTTCTCTCCCTTGTCGATTGCCACCCAGTCCCGTTCGAGCTCACCGAAAAACTCCTCCTTGCTTTTTATACCAACTTTACCGCTCATATTATGTCTCCTGACAGTTCGATCTCTTTGCGGAAATCGTTCAAAAGCGTTGGAATGTCCCGGAAGGTGTAAGGATCTTCCTTGCCCATGACGTGCTTATGGTCGCCCTTTCCCTGCTCATTGTCGAAGCGAACGAAGCATTCACCATGCCGTCCGAAAAAGAGCCGGTACTTGTATCGATGCGGCGAACCCTTTAGCGGTATCGGTAACTCCCAGACCACGGCTTGCACAATCGAACCATCATTCAGGGTCACCTTCCTATCGATTACCAATGTCGCCCGTCGTCTCATTATGGTATCCTATGCCATGATATTTTTCAATATCAAAAAGCAGTTATTCGAGTAAAACTATCTCGTCTTTCGGCCTTGCTGGATACTGACAACCTTGCCAGATGCTTTGTCTCCTATGATACTCAAGAGCTTACGTTCCCAGGCTTCAAGGGTCGCCTGCTTCTCCTTGTCGTAACGGTACTGGTTGTAAACCCTGATAACCCCCTGCTTGGCGTGGTTCAGAATGGCGTCGATAACCTCGTCCATGGTACCCATTTCTGCCATGAAGGTTGCGGCTGTCCTTCTCAGATCATGCGGGGTGAAATGGTCAATGCCGATCTTGTTGACGGTGGCTGGTTTACATTCGGCGTTAAAGAGCGGTTGTCCATTCTCATCTAATACCGGAGAAGAGAGTGCCCGGCTGACAGCTACAATAAGGGCTTGTGGTGCTATGGCTTGCGCTTTAGCCCTGTGTGGGGTCGGAAAGGTAAAGCCCATGTACTTGATATCTCCAACCAATTCTAACGCCGTATCAGTCAAATATACGCGGTGGGTCTTACCATTTTTAGCTCGCTCTGCAGGGATTGTCCACCACTTGCCATCAATCTCGTTTGAGTGCATCCCGATTATTTCACCGGGGCGCTGTGCGGTAACAAGTATCAGTTTCAGGGCTCGCCGGATTTCATCGGACATTGCGCATTTATCCAAGTTGTCCCACAGGGCCTTGATTTCGACCTCATTTAATATCCGTTCCCTTGTCAGTTTTGGAGAAGGCAGCTTGACACCAGTGCATGGAGTATGCTGGAGAATGTCTTGCTCAATGGCCCAATTGAACATTTTGCGGACAATCTGAAAGCAATTGTTCGCCATGGCAGGAGCTCCACGGTCAACAATACCTTCCAATAGTTGAACAACATCACGTTTGGCAATATCAACCGCCTTATATTTCCCCCAGACAGGGATAACGTCACGTTTTAATATTTGCTCGTCCTTCTCCCATGACTTCTTAAACCGCTTTGCGTGGCGCTCGATGTATTCCGTTACAAGGTCGGCAACCGTGGGTGCCTTGCGCCTTTCGTCGCGTTTTTGTCTGGCAGCATTCTGCTTTTGATCTCGTTCTTCCTGAGGGTCACGTGAATTGGTTTTGTCGTGCAGGATTGAATATGCTGCTGAATAGGCAGCACGTGCATCTGAAAGGCTTTTCTCTGGATACCTTCCAAGATTCATTTGGCGACGAATTCCATCAAATGTGTAAGTGAATATCCATATTTTATACCCTGACGGAAGAACGCGGATTCCGAAACCTTCGCTCTCTCGCATTTGGTACATTTTTGGCTTTGCTTTGAGGTTTCTGATAAATGTGTCAGTGAATTTCATAAATCTTCCTATTGGAGGTTACAAAATTCCGTGTAACCTCTGGTGTAACCTCTAATGTGTTTGCATACGGTGAAATTTATTGAAATGCTATGAGAAGAGAATAAAGATAATATTAAGTATTGTCAAGATGTTATGAACAGAAATAATGAATAAAATAAATGCTGTGAAATGCCATGATTTACTAATATATGGTTACTATTAACCACCATGTCCGTGGTTCGAGTCCGCGCTGCGGAGCCAACAAATTCATGGCCGATTTCTTTAATGAAATCGGCCATTTAAATTTTATCCCCACCACATGCCTATCCAATCTCTTTCAATTTATTTTATCATATCGGCATGTTATAAGTTTTGCAGCGTATCAGATGGTCTGTTGCGTAGCCTGCAAATATCCCATTGCCTTGAAGCCCTTCATCCACTTTTCATGCATCTTCGCTAGCATTGGCACCATACTGTCTGCATAGTCGTAAACCTGCACCTCATCCTTGCCGGGATGAAGTCGGTGGAGAAAAAGAATTGTGCATCCCGCTCGGGGAGCCAACATTAACTAAGGCTAACGGTTTAAGCTGTGAGCCTTCGTTTATTTGTCTGCCGCTTCGATCACACGGAAAAAGCCACTGATCGAAATCAGTGGCTTTCGAAAAATTCACAAGACCATTCAAGTTCAAAATTTTCTCAAACAGATCTATTGCTGATCGATTACTTTTTTCAAGTGACCAAACCCAGTGGCCGCAGTGGGCCACCCGGCGTAAAATGCAATATGCGTAATCGCCGCCACAAGTTCTTCCTTTGTGAGGCCGTTTTCAAAAGCCTTTTTCAGATGAAAATCGACTTGCTCGATACGATTTAGCGCAACTAAGCATGTGACAGTAATTAAACTTTTGTCGCGCTGCGAGAGTCCGGGACGTTTCCAAATATCACCGAAAAGAAAGTCTTGTGTAAGTTTCGCAAATTCCGGTGCTATAGCTTTTAAGTCATCTGTCGCTTTTTGTTCGTTACTGTTTGTCATGTGCATCTCCTTTTTTGCTTGTTAAACGTAATCATTCCTTTATGTTACAGAAAATAACATTAAATTAGCTGATCTGCTTCCGATGATCAGTTACTACACCACAAATCCTCCATCGGCGGCAACAGCATGCCCGGTGACAAAGGAAGCCGCATCTTAACAAAAACAAAGAACAGCTTCAGCAACTCCTTCTGGTCTACCCATCATTACAATCGGCTTCACCTCGATCATTTGATTGCGAGCTTCCCATGTTGCTTTTCCTTTCGACAAGGGGCCATTTCAAAGGTGTAAGACTCTAATTTTCCATTCCGAGTTTACGCAACCATTCTGATACCTTATTTTGCGCAGTGTTTGCGTCTCCTCCCCAAACGGCAAGACCATCCAGAATGGTTAAGTGTCTCGATGTCCGAAACGCCTCGCCCCAGACCGCTTCCAGCGTGTGTGATAAACGGTACAGTAGTTTTTCCGGATAAATCGTATTCCGACAAGAACGTTTTAACCGGAGCAGCTATCGTACTCCACCAATTCGGCGAGCCAACGAAAATGACCTCGTAGGACCCGATATTCTCAACTGTTGTTTTTAGAGCAGGTTTATAACCTGACTTCAGTTCTTGCTTTGCCTGTTTTGTAACCGTATTGTAATTGTCAGGATAAGGCTCTACAGTCTGAATTTCTACAATATCACTGCCAATCTTTTGTTAATTTGATTGGCAATTTCGCGTGTGTTGCCGGAGCGAGAGTAGTAAATGATCAGTACCTTTGTGCTGCCATTCTCGTTCGTTGCCATTTTCTAATCCTTTTCGCGTTGCTCACCAGGGAAGTCTTTGTTGGGATTTCCATGATTTATTGCCGTGTAGTGGAGCCAAAGACATACATCTCGACTCCCGAAAACTGCCGAAACCAGAGTGCAACTCACATACTGCACTCCCTCGACTTACATATCCTGGCGCGTGGGCCGGAATAGGATTTCGTTTACGTCCACATCCTCCGGCTGGCTCATGGCGAAGGCGACTGCCCGCGCGAACGACTCGGCAGGAATCGCGATCTCCTTATAGAACTTGCGGATGCTCTCGGCTATATCCGGCTCGGTCACGCTGTTCGGCAGTTCTGTCGCTACCGCGCCCGGTGAGATCACCGTCGTGCGGATGTTGTAGGGCTTTACTTCCTGCCGCAGCCCTTCGGAGAGAGCCCGCACGGCATGCTTGGTCGCCGCATAGACCGCAAAGCCGGGACCGACCTTATGGCCGGCCACAGAGGAGACATTGATAATATGCCCGGCTTTCTGCTGCTTCATATGCGGCAGCGCTGCGGCGATGCCGTAAAGCACGCCCTTGATGTTCACGTCGATCGTCCGGTTCCAATCCTCGATGTTGAGGCGCTCGAGTGGCGCGCGCGGCATAATCCCGGCGTTGTTGATCATGACGTCGATACGCCCGAACGTCTGCACGGCGGCATCGACCAATCTCTTCACCTGCTCGCAATGGGTGACGTCTGTAGCTACGGCGAGTGCCTTGCCGCCACTACCGGTCAACTCGTCTGCTAATGACTGGAGGCGATCGACGCGCCGTGCACCCAGCACAACGCTTGCACCCTGCGCGGAGAGAAGCCGGGCGGTTGCCTCGCCCAGCCCGCTGCTCGCGCCCGTAATGACGAGGACTTTCCCTTCGATGTTATTGCTCATAATCTTGACTCCTTCTTGCCATGACGGCCGCTCAGCGACCGGTCAATTGCTCCAGTTTTTCGGGGTACCGAGCCCCTTGCACCGTAATCTTTGAGGCAGCGCAATCGATCTCACGGAGATCGTCGGACGTCAGTTCGACTGCAACTGCTCCGATATTCTCGTCCAGACGATGCAGCTTCGTGGTGCCCGGGATAGGCACAATCCACGGCTTCTGGGCGAGCAGCCAAGCAAGGGCTATCTGAGCAGGTGTCGCCTTCTTCCGTTCTGCGATCTTGCGAAGCAGATCAACCAAGGCCTGATTCGCTTTAAGAGCCTCCGGCGTAAAGCGAGGGAGAGTGGTGCGGAAGTCGGTACTGTCGAACGCAGTGTTTTCATTTATTTTCCCCGTGAGGAATCCCTTGCCCAGAGGGCTGTAAGGCACGAGGCCGATCCCGAGTTCTTCGAGTGTCGGCAGCACTTCCTCTTCAGGGCGTCTCCACCACAGCGAGTATTCGCTCTGGAGTGCCGTCACGGGCTGGACGGCGTGTGCACGACGGATTGTCTTTGCTCCTGCTTCGGAAAGACCGAAGTGCTTAACCTTGCCTTCCTGAATCAGGTCTTTCACCGCTCCTGCCACGTCTTCGATAGGGACGTTCGGGTCAACTCGGTGTTGATAGAATAGATCGATGGCATCGATCCTGAGTCGCTTGAGCGAGGCCTCGGCCACCTGCTTGATGTGCTCCGGCCGGCTGTTCAGGGCCGGTGCACCCTTCGTCCCCCTGGGGTCGATCTTTGTATCGAAACCAAACTTGGTGGCAATCACCACCTGATCTCGCAGAGGCGAGAGCGCCTCACCGACGAGTTCCTCGTTCGTGAATGGGCCATAGACCTCTGCCGTATCAAAGAATGTTATGCCGCGTTCCACGGCTGTCCGGAGGAGAGAAATCATCTCCTGCTTGTCTGCGGGCGGACCGTACGAAAAGCTCATTCCCATGCATCCGAGCCCGAGTGCCGAAACTTCCAGACCGCTTTTTCCCAATATACGTTTTTGCATTGTTTCTCCTTTCACCTGTTCAGGTCAACCTTTTTGATGATTATAACGTACTCCAGAAAGAACGAAAGCAGGTAGACCAATCCTGTTCATTTCTTGCCTAATCGTCCGAAGCCTTGGATAGTAGTTGTAACGCGAAATAGAGTCAGGTAGTATTCAAATGAAAGAATACGTGTGAAACGAGGTCGTTATGCAGGAGATTGAGAATAAGAGCATGGAAGTTGCGCTCAAAGCTTTGGGAAAGAGTATTGCCCGATGGACCGATAAACCCGACCGGTTCACGACCGCCATCCCGTCCTTGTCGCTTTTTCTACGGGATGAACCGACCGAGCCGATAAGCGGCATGTACGAACCAAGCATCTGCCTGATCGCACAAGGGGCCAAGCGCGTACTGCTGGGAGACGACACGTTTGTGTATGACGCGCACCATTATCTGATCACCTCCGTGCATCTGCCGACGGTGGTGCAGATTATCGAAGCGAGCAGGGAGAAGCCTTGCCTGGGGCTCATGCTGAAACTCGATCAGCGCGAGATTTCACAACTGATGGCGGACAGTAATCTCCCCCCGCCCCGCGTGCAGCAGTCGAGCCGTGGCATGGCGACCGGTGAGGTCACGCTGACGCTCCTCACCGCCTTTCAACGGTTGATCGACCTGCTTGCCGAACCGAATGACATTCCGATCCTTGCGCCGATCATCCAGCGGGAAATCATCTACCGTTTACTTGTGGGCGATCAAGGTGAGCGCCTGCGCCAGATTGCGTCGACGGGGAGTCAGAGTCATCAGATAGCGCGGGCAATCGATTGGTTGAAGGTCAACTTCACACAGCCGTTGCGTATCGACGATCTCGCAGCGCAGGCCAGCATGAGCAGTTCTACGTTTCATCACCACTTCCGGTCGATGACCGCTTTAAGTCCTTTACAGTTCCAGAAGCAGCTGCGCTTGCAAGAAGCAAGGCGTTTAATGCTGGCAGAACATATGGATGCCGCAACCGCAGCGTTTCAAGTAGGCTACGAGAGCCCTTCGCAGTTCAGCCGTGAATACAACCGCCTATTCGGGGCACCACCATTACGAGACATTACAAATTTGCGTCAAATGACTGCTGGCGAGAGGACATAGAAAGTGATCGGCCTAGAGGGGTGACAGTGACTGGAAGAAGCTATTGCACGGATCTAGCCGATCCGTGAGAACTGATATTCCGGTCTTGGGTGGTTTCGCTTTAGCGGAATCATCTGGAACTCGAAGTTGTAGTGAAAAACGTTTTGCTGAGCGTAACGCCCGGGGAGCCATAAAAATCAGGCACTTACGATGGTTTAGTAAGTGCCTTTTTCGTTAATGTATCCTCTGACGTATCCTTTGATGTTTTGGCAATAGATGATAGTTTTGTTCTTGACAGACAGCCTTTTAATGGGTGACATCCTGAGGAGGATAGGCGGAAACCTTTGGGGAGTATAGTTGATGGTAATTGCAATTTCAGGCTGCATATATTCCATGTTTATTACATAATGTTGTAATAATAGAGTGATGACTATATAAACCTTGAACAATAGTCAACCCAAGGCACTGGCAATGGCGGTCTGGAATAGGAGAAATCAACTAGGTGCAACGAATTGCAAACTCCGGGCGTTAAAACTGCTAACATCTTTATTTCGAGACTATATTAATGCAAATGAAACCATATTATTTGCAAATGCACTGAACCCAGCGCGGCGCTCACCTGCTGCTGCAAACCCGTGTACAGGTTCTGAAAGAAGACCTGCGGGAAACCTTCTGCCGATGGTTCCATGGGATGAAATCGGGGGAGCAAGCGACGCTAAAGGAAATGGCATAGAAACTCCAGCCCCCGGATTGAATCGTTCTCCTTCTATGTCGCTAGCTCACCTCACCTGACATGAATCTGGAATGACGGTTTTCGCTTACTTGTTTTCTGTAAGTATATATTTCTTCACTGTGCGGCGGTCGAGCCTGATGCGCCGCGCCACCTCCTCAAATGTCCCATAACGGTCGTAAAGGCGTCGGCAGTAGGTCGCCAGGAGCGCCTTGGCGTCAATCTCCTCCTTTCCCGCTAGTTCCGTCAATATTCTGTCTGCTTTCCCGGTCACTGCCGTGTCACCATTATAGCTGCGGGTAAGTAGAATCCGTCGCGTTGCCTGCTCCAGCTCCCGGACGTTGCCCGGCCACGCATAGTCGGCGGGAAGGTCACGACTGAGGGTGTCAAGAACCAGCGCCACGATTTCCTGCCTGGTATCTCCGATCATCCTGCCGAGCAGACGGGCCACCATCACCTCCAGCTCGCCGGGCTCTTCCTGGACACGCTGGCGTAGCGACGGAACTGTAATGATGTCGGAGCAAAGCCGATAGTAAAAATCGTCACGGAACTGGCCCTGCCGCCGCATCTCATCAAGCGGGCGGTTGGTGGCGGCGATCACTCGGCCATGGAACCTGAGCCGGTCATGGCTGCCGACCGGCGAGAAGGTCCGCTCCTGGAGGACCTGGAGTAGCTTGATCTGGACCGGAATCGACAGATCGCCGATCTCGTCAAGGAAGATGGAACCGTGGGGGGTGCAGTGGCTGAAGACCCCTTCGTGATGATCGACCGCTCCGGTGAATGCCCCTTTGCGATGGCCGAAGAGTTCTGATTCGATAAGGGTTTCCGGGTACAGGGATAGGTTGAGAGGGATGAAGTTGCGGGTAAAGCTCTCGGAAAAGCATCCCTTGGCCGGGTCGAAGGGGATGAAGCAGGAGCGACCGATGGCTGCAGCTGCGGCTCCCTTGCCTGTGCCGGTCTCACCCAGAAGCAGCGTGGAGAAGTCCTCCATCCGGGTCCACAGGTGGGTGTCGAAGAGGCCGATGTTGCAGGTGAAAACGTTGTTCCAGAGGTGGAGACGCAGCGTATGCATGGAGGGGCTGACTCCAGCCAGACTGCTTTCGATGAAGTAGAAGGCGCGCCGTATCTGGTAGAAGATGGCGAAATACTTGTGGGCTTCTTCCACGGTAAAGCCGAGCCGGTGAAGCATGGCTAAGACTTCTTGTGCGAAGCTGACCCGACTGGGGGTGTCGCCGGCGTGAAGTTGCTCCAGGACGAAGTTGTCGAAATCCGGACGATAACGGAGGTAAACGTTGAAAAGGAACGCCATCCCAACTACCTCCCGGTCACGCCCCTCATAGAGCCGGACATCGGCGCGCCCCGTTTGCTCCAATCGCTTGAGCTGTTCCGCCACCCGAACGGTCACCAGCTTGATCATCTCCTCGCGGGAGGGCTCCTGCCCGGAGACCATCGCAATCTGCCGGTCGAGCTCGTTACGCTCCCGGCTGAAGGGATTGGCGAAGGCGGCTTCGGCCACCAGGGTAAAGAAATCACGCTCCTCACTGGTCAGCTTTTTATGTTGTTTCATGCACTTTTGTATGCATCATTAAGCATAAATTGTCAAGATGATTCCTCCCAGGTTGCCCTTTTTCCCAATTAAAGCTTGTATTAAAATGATCTGCCCATTCAGCGGGTATTGGCACGTTTCTCATAAAAGACAAAGCAAAGGCCGAGAAAGCCGGGCGTTCCGGCTTTCCCAGCAAAAAAATATTTGCCGAAGTTCGGGCATGAAACGGCTATCCTCGTATGTTCTGAGGGCTATCCTCCTTGTTTTGCAGCCTTCGCAATCCCTCCGCGCCACCGGCGGTGTGTCGGACGAAGCAGCTCCCGCCGCCGCTCCCCCGTTGGAGGAAGCGGTTCTTGTCTCCCTGCCTGCTGCTGGTTACCCTCAGTCGAGCAAGAGGGCCGAAGCGGCTCCTATCGCTTCCCCCTCTGGAGAGGTCATCTTAGTTATATTTTCGGCTACTAGCGGATCGAAAAGCACTGGTCTCCGGCAAAGGATCAGGTGGAATTCGGACTGGCCGATTTTGACTGCCTCTCTTGTTCCTATTTGTGGTACCGCCAATTTTTGAGTTCAATGCATTGCATAAAATGTATACTATGAAGCATTTTATGTAAGCAATAATGCTCCTTAAAGGATGTTGGATAATATTTTAACGCAATATCAGTATGTTCAGCGACTCAAAAACATGGCATTTATTATGCTGTGATTATAAGCAGAAGCAAGTAAATCCATAAGGAGGATATTTAAATGAGAAAAGATATTTCCACTATTTTATCAGCTCTTATTTCGGTATTTTCCACGATAAAGGAAAGACATTTGAGAAAGATTGTGGTTACACTTGTAATTGCAACTCTTTTATCAGTAACAGCCTCAGCGCCGGCATTTGCCAACGGATGGGGAGGACACTCCCATGGAAGAGGCGGAGGGGTTGATCCCTTTTGGCCAGTAACCTGGCCAATCGCCGCCGCACTGGCCATCCCTGCGGCCATCATCGGAACCGTAGCGCACGTTGCAGTCCCGGGACAAGCGGGATACGGTTATGCAGCACCACCGGCACCTGTGTATTCAGGGCCTGCAACATACTACGCGCCGAGAGTATATGTAGCACCGAGGGGATACTATCCCGAAAGAGGCTATCGAACCTATAGGGGCGGTTGGTAACCCGTACTCCGACGTACTGAAAATATAAGTTTGGCACTCTTACACAAGCAAGAAGACCATTAAATTTGTAATAAGCCGTATCCTCGGATACGGTTTTTTTATTTGTGTAATGCTTTAATAATGTTTTAATCAACCAGATTGGATAACGATTCAATCCGGGGGCTGGAGTTTCTATGCCGCTGCCTTTAGCGCTACTTGCTACTCCGATTTCATTTCTGGGAACCATCGGCAGAAGGTTTCACACAGATCGTCGTTCAAAACCTGTACACGTTTACAGCAGCAGGTGTGCGCCTCGCAGTGTCCAGCGCATTTAGTTGTTTATTCACAAAGCGCTTGCTGACGTAGCTCACAGTCGATTCGGGGAACGCGTCAGCTTGACTTTCGAAAAGTGCATCGATTGCTCCAACCCCCGGATTGTTCCGCTCTCCTATACAAGCAGCCAGTTTGGAAAACCTTCTGGTTAATTTCATGTTCCTGGCTGCCATTGCCAGTGCCTTTGGCTGACCTTTGTTCAAGGTTTATGTAGGCATTGTACTAAACATGTAACATGCCATGAAGTAAGGGATATTTTCGGTCCAAAATTCCGTCATACCCCCCATGTATACCCCCAAACATTCAACGACAGAATATCGTTGGCCACAAGCAATATACGGGAGTCGATTTCTTGCAGTCTCAGGCTGACAAATTGACTACGACTTTTTGCAATAGCATCAATATATAATTGACTGGGCCTCAGCATTGATACTATGGACTCTCAGCCAGCCGGGTTATATCCGACAAATGCCTTGACCTCGAGAAATGCCTCGAATGCATGGTCGCCCCATTCGCGGCCGTTGCCGGACATCTTGAAGCCGCCGAAAGGCGCAGTCGGATCGAGGAGTTCCATGTCGCCGTTAAGGAATACCTGACCGGCCCGGATGCGCGCTCCGACTTCGCGTGCCTTCTCAATGCTGCCAGCATGGACATAGGCGGCCAAGCCATAGGTCGTGTCGTTCGCGATCCTGATCGCGTCCTCGACTTCGTCATAGCACAGAATCAAAAGAACAGGCCCAAAAATCTCCTCGCGTGCAATCGTCATGTCGTTGCTGACGGCGGCGAAGATCGTTGGCTTCACATAGTAGCCCCTTTCCAAACCCGCGGGCTTGCCCGGGCCACCGGCGATCAGTGTGGCACCTTCCTCTATGCCTTTGCGAATCAGGCCCTGTACTTTGTTCCATTGCTGCTCATTGACCAGCGGCCCCAGATAGGCGCCGCTGTCCGGCGGCCCGACTGTGGTGCTTTCAGCCACCGACTTCGCAATCGCAATCACTTCGGCAATCCGTGACCTGGGGACAAGCATGCGCGAAGGCGCCGAGCAACTCTGGCCCGAGTTCAGCATAATGAAACGCACACCGGAGGTGACGGCTTTCTCCATATCCGCATCTCCCAGCATGATGTTCGGGCTCTTCCCCCCCAGTTCCTGATGAACACGTTTGACAGTCGTGGCGGCATTACGCGCCACATCTATTCCCGCACGGGTCGAGCCGGTGATGGATACCATGTCGATGTCAGGATGGCTGGAGAGCGCTATGCCCACCGTCGGCCCATCGCTGTTTACAAGATTGAATACGCCAGGCGGCACCGCCGCCGCATCCATGATCTCTGCCAGGATGTGGGCGGAAAAGGGAGAATATTCGGACGGCTTCATCACTACCGTGCAGCCTGTCTCGAGCTCCGGCATCACCTTGGTGATAATCACAGAAACGGGCCAGTTCAATGGTGAGATCAGAGCGCAGACACCGATCGGTTCCTTACGGATCATCGATTTACCGCGAACCTCATCGAACTGAAACTTCTTGAGCACCTCAATCGCGGTATTGATGTGGGCGAGTGGGAGCGGGATCTGCGCTTTTTGCGCCAGCCATGCCGGACACCCCATTTCCTCGGTCATAGCCGCAGCCAGATCCGGTACACGCGCCTGGAAACCCGCTGCAATCCGCTCAAGCAGGGCGACCCGCTCTTCACGTGTTATACGTGAATAGCTCTCGAAAGCCTTTCTCGCGGCCGCGACGGCGCGATCCACGTCCTCCTTTTCTCCCATGCTGATCCGTCCGGCGACCTCTTCCGTGGCCGGATTGATAACGTCTCGAGTGCGGGTCCCGGTCGGTTCGACCCATTGCCCGTCGACATAGAACTTCAGATAGTCGCGCATTGAAACCTCCTCAGAAAAAAGTATTTTGTAGGCGCAGTAAAAAAACAGTGATTTTGAGTAAAATGCAAAAACCAGAACGTTTTTCCTCTCCCGGCAACATCATGCCACTGTCCCCGCGGGTCCGGTTGATTTTGGGGGTGGGCGTATCCTCGCCTAGTGACAATCACTTTCGGCTCGACCCTATCAGAATCCCTCCCGCTCCTCAGTTACGGGCATCCCGGAGTAGTGGATGTGGATTAGAACTCAGCCGAGTTCCGTCTTGCAGAAGACCTGTCTCTCCCGCCCTTGCGTCGTCATGATAATCCCATCGCTTCGGGATTTGGCCACAAAATCCTAGTAGAACTCGGCCCAAGCAGTGTCCATGTAACACGTGAACAAAGACTCCGCAGATGCTCAGCTTGCGCTCGGAGAACATGTCTCGCATTGTCCTTTCGTAGAAATTAGCCCTAACCTCCTCCCCTCCGCGCTCATGTCCTCTGAGGTGGATGAATGATACGCCCGCTTTGTTCGACCAAAGTTCTGCTGCAAGGTTTAAGTCCTCATCGTCGAAGGACCGCCCGTACTTGGCGATGAGAGATCCCTGATCTCCGCCTCGACATCTTAGATATTATCGTTGTCCGCCTTATCCCACCCCAAGTTGCTCCTCCCTTTCTCATGTTGATCGAAATGAAAGATAACCCTTCACAAAGTGAACTTTTATTATTCCGCAATTCAAATAACAGACTGCCATTTCCAATCGGTCAGTACTGGCTCAAATTTTCTCATTCCTACCGGTTGCTTCCTGTCAAATCGACACTACAATTGAGACAAGAAGCCGTGTAATCTGTCCGACTAAAAAAATTCCCGGCTCAAAACAGAAGGAGCAGCCGGAAGTTTTCCCCATAAACAAGGAGGAGTCCCATGCCAAAAGCGATCCCGGAAGGATTTCTCAGCGTCACACCATTCCTCATATTCAAAGATGCCCGCAAGGCAATAGAATTCTACAAACAGGCCTTTAGCGCCCAAGAGCGGTTCGCTATACCGGGGTCCGACGGCAAAGGGGTGATGCACGCCAGAGTCAGATCGGCAACTCGATCATCATGATGAGCGAGGAAAACCCGCAGCAGCCCTGTAAAAGCGAAGAAACGACCGGGAGTTCCCCTGTCAGTTTTTTCCTTTATCTGGAAAACGTGGATGAGGTTTTGACAATAGCCCTTGAAGCAGGCGCCGAGGTCCTGATGCCTGTCCAAGAAATGTTCTGGGGAGACCGCGCCGGTACCGTGCAAGATCCCTTCGGTTACAGCTGGACTCTCGCCACCCATAGCATGGACCTGACAATGCAGGAGATCCAGCAGGGAGCTCAGGTCTTTTTCTGTCAGGCGGCAAAGAAATAAACCGCAACGAGATGTTTGCCGGAAAGGGGTTGTAAGCCCTAAACCCTGAAAATTCCCCTCACCCATTGTAAATCATGTGGTTAGTAGATTTATGCCCAAATTTCACAAAACTTCGATATCATTTTATAACGACAGGTCGCTGCAAAAATTATTCGTCTGTTAGGTATCCGAGGTCAGTCAGGATTATGATGAAATTCGCTTAAAATCACTATAACTTACTGAATATATTTGAATAATTGTTTAGTATTTCTGAACTATGCCTTGCCTCTCGTACCGCAATCAGATAATTAATGATATTCTGATGGCTGATACCGAAAGCCATACTTACCGAGTTGGGAAAATTCGGGGGTTAGGGCATACAACCCCACAGTTATGGATATTGCGCAGGGCACCCAGGCCGGCTACCCGGGCCGGGCAGAAGGATTAGGTAAGCTGACATGGCAAAAACAGATGACATGAGCCCGGTGAAAGAGCTCAAAGCTGACATAACTCCCAAGCAGGTGTAAGAAATGTGGGAAACCGGTGAGCTATTTCGCCTGATGGTGGAGCAGGTGAAGGACTACGCTATCTTCATGTTGGACCCGATGGGGCGCGTCTCTTCCTGGAATGCCGGCGCCGAGAGGATCAAGGGGTACCGCGCGGAAGAGATCATTAGGAAGCATTTCTCTGTCTTTTATACCAAGGAAGACATAAAGTCTGGCACTCCTGAGCGAGAGTTGGAGATTGCGCGTTCCCTAGGAAGGGTAGACGTGGAGGGATGGCGCCTGCGCAAAGATGGTACCCGCTTCTGGGCCGCCGTCACCATCACCGCCCTTGTTGACAAGGAGGGTAATCTACTTGGGTTCGGCAAGGTGACTCGCGATGTCACCGAGAGGCGCAACGTAGAAGAGACACTGCAGAAAAGCCGCAAAATGTTCGAACGTCTGTTCGAGAATGCCCCAGATGCGGTGGTAGTTGTCGACAGACAGGGTGTGATCCGTAAGGTCAACCAGCAGACCGAAGTACTTTTCGGCTATATGCGGGAAGAAATGGTGGGGCATCACGTGGAGTACCTGATTCCGGAACGTTTTCATAAACTCCACCGGCAACATCGCCGCAACTACTTTGCAGATCCGCGCCCGCGCCGAATGGGGGTGGGGCTTGAGCTCTACGGTCGCAATCGCGAAGGCCAAGAGATTCCCGTGGATATCATGCTCAGTCCCATAGAAAGCGAGGAGGGGATCTGGTCCTTTGCGGTCATCCGGGACATCACCCAGCAAAAACGAAACGAGTCGCTGATAAACGAGCTCAATACCACGCTGAAAAACCAGGTCCAGCAACTGGCTGTGACCAATCGCGAACTTGAGGCCTTCAGCTATTCGGTATCCCACGACCTGCGCGCCCCATTGCGCCACATTACTGGGTTCGTTGAACTGCTCAATAAGAGAGATCTATCTTCTCTGGATGAAAAGGGCCGACACTACCTGGCGGTAATCACCCAGGCGGCCCAGAAGATGGGAGTCCTGATCGACGATCTACTTGCCTTTTCCCGGATGGGTCGCACCGATTTGATGAAAACTAACGTCGACTTGGGCAAGATGATAACTGAGATCTTGAATGAACTATCGGAAGAGACTAAAGGGAGAGACATCGACTGGAAGATCGCTCCACTGCCCGAGGTTATTGGAGATTCCGCCATGCTGCACCAGGTAATGGCTAATCTCATCGCCAACGCGCTGAAATTCACACGACCGCGTACCCCGGCGATGATCGAAATCGGGGCCCAAGTCGATCATCCTAACGAAACGCTCATTTACGTCAAAGACAACGGCGTGGGTTTTGACGCCAAGTATGTTGATAAGCTGTTCGGATTATTCCAGCGCCTGCACAGCACTGAAGAGTTTGAGGGGACCGGCGTGGGTCTTGCCAACGTACAGCGCATTTTACTGAGACATGGTGGTAGGGCCTGGGCAGAAGGGAAGGTAGATGAAGGTGCCACCTTCTGGTTTTCGCTGCCGAAAACAAAGGAGGTATAACTAGATATGGTCAGGTTGAAAACTATACTTTTGGTGGAAGACAATCCTAATGATGCTGAACTCACTATGGAAGCCCTGGCAGGACATAATCTTGCCAATGATGTCAAGTGGGTGCATGACGGTGAGGAGGCCCTCGATTTTCTCTTCTGTCGCGGCAAATATGCGGGTGAATCCTGTGACGATCTGGCGGTGGTCCTTCTTGATCTCAAGCTCCCCAAAGTGGATGGTCTCGAGGTGCTGCGCAATATAAAGGGTGATGAACGGCTGAAGCTCATTCCGGTAGTAGTCCTCACCTCTTCTCGAGAAGAACTGGACTTGGTGGAAAGCTACAAGCTAGGGGGCAATGCTTATGTGGTAAAGCCGGTTGACTTTCAAGAATTCATGAATGCGGTCGAAAAACTAGGGGTGTTTTGGGCAATCATCAATGAACCCCCACCAGTGCGGAGCAAGTGATGTAACTATTGGATTTCTTGTAGGTGCCTTTTCTATTATGTATCATCAGGCGCATCCTTTGATGTTTTGGTAATTGTTGAAAAGAAATGAAACCAACTGGTGGAAAAGATGGTGAGTAATTTTTTTTCACAACGCAGGATCAGCTTTGATGGATACACGGGATACAAAATAATTTCAACAGACTATCAATTCACGTTCCGAGTGATATAATTTTACCAGTTAGAAAGAAGCATAAACCGTTTAAGAGGAGGTTTACTTTCATTTGGAGGTTACTCCCCCCGGCTGGTATCTAAAATAAAATGTAACATCGATCCGATTGAAACAAGGAATTGGACAAATACTTGAAAAGTAATCAAAGATTTAATAAAACAACAAACCCACCGAACTAATTGGTATTGGTGGGTTTTTCATTTGTTGCTATCTACAAGTATCTCCTCGAATATTAGCCACCAAAATTGAATTGTCAGCACTCCGAATCTTCCGATAAATGTTGTAATTTAAGCAAAAAAAGGATGGCAAGTATAACCATAGATTATACTGACGATAATCGCAAAGAAGATTGCCCACTTGTGTCCCCCACCTACTTCTTGGAGAACTGGATAGAAATTCTGTGGTGATTGAATTGCCCGTAAATTCGATGTTTCTCTCTTTTACATGAACTATAAATTAAACAGGCAAAGAAGAATTAATGGGTTCCAACTGGATCTGTAAGACTTGAGAAGTCTCCTTCCACAAGAGTCACTCCGCCCAACGAGCCAGACTGATTTGGGAGGGAATCATTTTTAGCTCCATGCCATAGCCCTTGGGCAGGGACTCAACCTTGGCTACGCGCACCAGACCAGATAATCCGACGCGGTGCATAACAAGAAAAACCTTGCATACCCGGATGGGACATATCATACAAGCGGGGTGGCAGTGTAACTTATTTCCTGCCACATTGGCAGCGTTCGGGACATCTGCTTTCTCCTGAATAACCGCCAATATTGTGGACTCCTCAACCAGAGGCTGTATCTAATAATACAAACAACCGAAATTATTTTTTCTTTTTGGCTGTCCTTGGAGCCCGGATAGCTTTAACCACCGGTGCCGCTTCGGGAGGAGGCGTAAAGGAGGCCGCGGCGGCCGGTTGCAGGGTTGTGAAATGGGAAGCGGCTATTTTGCGGTTTTTGCCATCACTGAACTGAATCGTTGCCATGGCGGCCGTCACTTCTAGCACTTTGCCGGAGCCCCACTCCAGCGCGCCTGCGTGGTTTACAATGTTTCCCGCTTTGATTGTCATTGGTTCCTTCCTAAGTTTGAAGTGGTGGTATGTGCTGCAATAAAGCTCTTGTAACAGAACACAATATCAGCAGCATTTAATTTTATTAATTCAGTTGAGTTTTATATTATCTATAATACGGCAATACATCTTTAATAGCAAGGAATCATCATATTATATATTTACAGAATATAGCAATAACGTAGCAATATAATGATATAAAATGCGTTCAATTGAATAATTATAAGTAATATAGAAATATATTGCCTAGTTAGGTAGTTGTTAAAATAATAAATTGATTGTTTTTACCGTTTATTAGTAAAGTGACTCAGAATTTAATTGCTTGACTTTGACCTTATAAAGCTGTAGCTTTAATAAAAGTTCGGGAATAATTCCAGGATAAAACTAACAAGAAGAATCAGGAGAAAGTAAACACATGGTAAATGGAACTGTAAAATGGTTTAACGACAGCAAGGGTTTTGGTTTTCTCGAGCAGGAAAATGGCGAAGACGTTTTTTGTCATTTTTCCGCAATCACGGGCGATGGATTTAAATCCCTTGTTGAAGGCGATAAAGTAACATTTGAAGTGACCAAGGGTCCGAAGGGGCTACAGGCCGCGAATGTGAGAAGAATCTAAAAACCGCCTCCAGTCGATAAAAAAGCTCCGGGTTTCTCCGGGGCTTTTTTGTTGAGAAGTACGTGAAGGTTAACACCATCATAGCGTGAAATTGTCTTTTCAGAAACTGAATCCAGATTATCTTCTTAAAGGAGCAAATCTATGGCAAAACCTAATTTCCAATTTCAAAAGCGGCAAAAAGAATTAGAAAAGAAGAAAAAGAACGAAGAAAAACTGCAACGCAAACGGGCTAAAGACACTATAGAACTTGAGGAAAATCCAGAACAACCCCTCGCCGATTAAAAAAAGATCGTAATGGCCTGCTCACACAACACCATATCAACCATGGAAGTCCTCTTTTTTTAATTCTGCAAAATTCTCTGGCGATAAGCTGAAAAATTGGGGAATAGCCATCATAACGATTCGTGTTCATGGCAACGATATCGGGAGGGCAATATGCGCACTGAAGCGTACGCTTCAGTGGCGGGGCCTTTTCAAGGAGCCCAAGAAGACGGTTCTATGAAATCCATCGGTTGAAAAGAAACGCAAGCAGATTGAAGCCTAGCGGAGAAGAAGGAAATCGTTGCTGTTCAAGCAGATCGACCGGGAATGAATCTGCCCCCCTCCCTGATTACCTGCGTGACATACTTTGCCCGGAGCTGTTGCGGCCAAGAAATGAAATGCAAATCGTCATAACCGAAAATTGATACCTCATTCATATGGCCCGAAATGAGTCGGGGCTTTTATTGTTACAGCGTACCCATAGTAAGGAGCATCATGGATTTCCAATCATTCAAATTCCATCCCCACATCGCAGCCGGCGTCACAGCGGCAGGTTACGTCACTCCGACTCCGATCCAGGCGCAGGCGATCCCGCCGGTCATGTCAGGGCGCGACGTCATGGGACTGGCGCAGACTGGCACCGGCAAGACTGCCGCGTTCATGCTACCGATACTGCAACGCCTGATGCAGGGTGAGCGTGGCCGCGTCCGTGCCCTGATCATCGCCCCTACCCGCGAACTGGCGGAGCAGATCCACGCGACCATTGTCACTTTAGGTCGGCAGACCCGCATCAGGAGCATCACGGTCTACGGCGGTGTAAACATCAACCCGCAGGTACAGATGCTCAAAAGCGGCGTTGAGATAGTCGTTGCCTGCTCGGGGCGGCTCCTCGACCACATCGTGCAAGGGACCATTGATCTCTCCTGTTTGGAAGTGCTGGTCCTCGACGAGGCGGACCAGATGTTCGACATGGGCTTTCTCCCCGATATCCAGCGAATTCTGGGACATATCCCCCGGAAACGACAGACCCTCCTTTTCTCGGCTACCATGCCCGACGACATCCGTAAGCTGGCTCACGACATCCTTCACGACCCGGTCATTGTCCAGGTTGGCGCCACCGCCCCGCCGGTTACGGTGACCCATACTCTCTATCCGGTCCAGCAGCATCTCAAGACGGCTCTGGTCTTGGAGCTCCTGCATCACACTGACACCGAGGCGGTGCTGATCTTCACTCGTACAAAACACCGCGCCAAACGCCTGGGAGAACATTTGGAAAAGGTAGGTCACCGGGCAGCTTCGCTGCAGGGAAACCTTTCCCAGAACCGTCGCCAGGCTGCGTTGGATGGTTTCCGCAACGGGACTTTCCATATTCTCGTCGCGACCGACATCGCTGCGCGGGGGATTGATGTTTCGCAGATATCCCATGTAATCAACTACGACATTACAGACACCGCCGAGGCTTACATACACCGTATTGGCCGGACCGGTCGCGCTGCCCGGAGCGGAGATGCATTTACCCTGGTTACCAGCGACGATGCGGCGATGGTACGCATCATCGAGCGGACGCTGGGCGCCCCGCTCGAACGCCGCACGGTGGCGGGCTTTGATTACAGCGTCCCGGCACCCCGCAATGACGCCGAGTTCACCCGCCCGCCGCGGCAACCACACTCTGCCCGCGGTTCTGGAGAAACAAAAAAGGGGAGTACGCGACGTCAGGCCCCCGCCCAGCCGAGCGCCGCCGCCAAAGCGAATGCTACAGGGCATGCGCGGCAACAACACGGTCAGACTCCACAACCCATCGGAATTTCACTGCCACGAGTCAACCATACGCGGCGACTCCGTTGACTGTGCGTTTTAATAACTGCCTGATAGACGGGCACCCCTCGGCAGGATAGCAGGACAAACGTCTTGCACTCTGTAAATCCTTGTAACTTTGTTCAAGCAGGGCCTATAATTCTTTTGCTATTTCAAACATAACTGTTTCCGATTTCTGAAGTGACCCCCAACGTACTTATTGGATCGCCTTGCATTCCGACACCCCTCATAACGTTATGCAAGAAGCTCTGGCATTTACCCGGTCGCACCGGCTCCAGACAGTGCTAAGTCTTAATCCAGTGCGCCGTAAAACCCCGTCGTTCAGAGCTCGGATACAAGGCGCGGTTTTGGCTTGACTTTTGCCGTTTCCAAATGCAAACACTCTTCAGTTCTTTGACAATTGGTATGGTGTTTCTGGCGGTCACGGTCGCCAGTGTATAACCGATGCCAACATAGTCAGGTATTTGACGGAGTTTTTGCTTATGGCGAAAACCAAGCCTGCATTGTTTGCCCTGACCTAAAGAAATCAAAACTCCGAGTAGTATAGTGGGACACACCCGAATTGAAGCCTGCCGAGACGCCGGTGCAGCAATGGCGCTCAATGAAGCAGGAACCTCAAAGGCTTTTGGCCTTTGGAATCCTCTCCCTTCAGGACGGGGAGGATGTCAACACAACTACTACCTGATCTTCAGTTCCAGGTCGTCACCATTGACCCGCACTACCTTATTCCCCTCCTCCTCGCAGCGGACCATCCCCTCTTCCACCCACGCAAGGATAAGGGCGCGTCGCACCCCGAACTTGGATTCCGCTTCCTCCAGTGTATACCAGGTTTTTGCTATTGACATGGGATTTCTCCTTTCAATGAATAATCATCCCCGGCAAACGCCTGCTCCACTTCCCGTATCAGCCGTTCCTCTGTTCCTGTATATTTTGGTGAGAAGTGGAACGGGATTACCCTCACCGCACCGGCTCTCCGGGCCAGGGTGCCAGCCTGGGCCGCCGTCAGATGGAATTTCAGTGAAGCTCGCTCCGCCTCCTCATGCAGAAAAGGGGCTTCAATGAAAAGGTAATCGGCGCCCCGCGCTAGTTCGACGATTTTTTCCGCATTTTCCGCATTGTATACCGTATCGGTCACATAGGTGATCTTCTGCCCTGGCACGATGATCAGTATCCTGGTTCGTAAATCACCGAGCGGCATCCACCGCTCTTGTACCCTGCCATCCTCCTTCCACCAGACCCGGAACGGCATATCTTCCGGTTCTCCCGACAGAACGGCTCTTTTCAAATCGGCAAGCCACGGTCCGACTGGCAGGCCAAGTCCATCGAGACGGTTCTTCATGATGTTCACATGGCTCTTTTCTTCGAGAGTATATGCAAGGCTGGGGATCTTGTGATCGAGAAAAATTGCGCGGACCCGAAAGCTATCCTCATCGAGGATCAACCCTCCGGCAATGGTAAATGCTTCATTACCTTCACTATGAAAACCGTTGCGGCAGTGGAATTGCGCCGCCAGAGCCTTGCCGTCTGAATGGAGTTCCATGGCGCAGATAGTGAAATCGGTGGGAAAGTTTTCTACCAGGTTCCATGTATAGGCGTTGAGATGATGCCAGACTTGGTCGAGGAATCCAGGCGGACCGAAGAGGCTCAGCTTTTTCTCTCTACCGAGGAAGATGCGCACCAGTTGGTCAAAACCGATAAAATGGTCCATGTGGGTATGGGTGATAAAGACGTGATAGAGCCGCAGTATCTTGCGCGGCGGAAGATGCGCGATCTCCCCCAGATCGAAGAGGAGGGCCCGTCGCTCATAAAGAAAATCGACAAAAACAGCGGGATCGCCAAACGGGCCGTTGACGAGGGTCGGGTGGAACTGTGGCTTCATGGGCGCGTACCTCTGGATGGTGAATATAATACAAGTTTATCACCGCAACCGGAAAAGTCATGCCCGGATGCAGGAGACCGTCGCGCTATCGAACCGGACATCCCGCCGGTTACAGCTGTGCGGCTGCCCACTTGTTTATTGCATTCCACCGTAACACTGCTATCATTTGCACTAAAATGCATATCAAGAAGTTGCGGAGGTGAGCTATGCTGAGGGATGTCAGGAAAGCCGGTGTAATTGTTGTTCTTCTTTTTTTAAGCGGCTGTATCCATGTCGATATTCCGCTGTTACAGCCATTGGGGGAACTCCATGAACGGACCCTCGAGGGTGAAGGAAAGAACAAACTTCTCCTCATGGACATTACAGGTTTTATTTCCGAGAGGGAGCGTTCCGGCGGCATAATGGAAAAGCCTTCCATGGTTGCAGAGGTGAAGGAGGCCCTGCAGAAGGCAGAGAAAGATGAGGATATCGTCGGGGTGATCCTCCGGATCAACTCGCCGGGAGGGACGGTGACCGCGAGCGATCTCATACTCCACGAGTTGCTCGCCTTCAAGGTGCACAGAAAGATACCCCTGTATGCCTGCATCACCGGGATCGGCACGTCGGGGGGGTACTATATAGCAACTGCCGCCGATGAGATTAGCGCCCATCCGACGGCGATTACCGGAAGTATCGGCGTCCTGGCCATGCGGTTCAACGTGGAAGGGTTAATGAGCAAGATCGGCGTGACAGAAAAAACCATCAAATCGGGTGACAAGAAAGATTTCCTCTCGCCGTTCCGGCCTTCCACCCCCGAAGAGGAGAAGATCATCCAGAACATTATCAACAGCCTCTATCAACGCTTTGTGAATGTGGTCCTGGCGCGCCCCGGCGGCTCACTGACAAAGCCGGAGCTGGAGAAGCTGGCAGACGGCCGTATCTTCACAGCGGAACAGGCTACCGCGGCACGGTTGATCGACAGAGTAGGCTATCTGGATGATACCGTAGCCGCCATGAAAAAGAAGCTCAATCTGAAGGAGGCTAAAGTCATTGCCTATTACCGCCCTGGTAGTTACCGGGGGACAATCTATTCGGGATCCGCGGTTGAATCGCCACCGGTTGTCAGCCTGATCAATATTAATGCCGACGGTCTGGAACTACTGTCAAGCACGGAATTCCTGTATCTGTGGGAACTGGGATTGAAGTAGAGTTAGAGGAAGAGGTAAGGAAAAGCTGAAGATAAAGAAAAAGATTTTCTCTCCCTGTACATGTACCTGTGAGTGAAGTGAACTTATACCTTTACCTGCTTCACCTGCCTGCGAGCGCTGCGAACAAATACCCTTCGTATAAGCTGAGAGGTTCACGTCCGGCTCTTTGAGAGCGTGGGGGTGAGATTCCCCTGCGTTACTCGACCGAACATTTATGTTGCAACGCGGACAAGCGGCGAGCGGGTTATCGCCTCCATCACCAGCTACATGCCCGAGCGGCTCAAGCTCACGGTCAACCAGAGTAAGAGTGCGGTTGATCGTCCGTGGAAAAGGACGCTTCTGAGTTACAGCATGACCTGGCACCGCAAGCCACGTCTCACCGTGGCAAAGAAAGTGGTTAACAGGCTCAAGGCCAACCTCAAGCGACCTTTTGGCGGGGAAGGGGCAGGAACATCAAAACAACCATAGAAGAGATCGCCCCGAAGCTCAAAGGGTGGTTAGCCTACTTCCGCTATTCGGAAGTAAAAGGCATCTTTGAGGAACTGGACGGATGGCTCAGGCGGAAACTGCGTCGTATTCTCTGGAAGCAGTGGAAGCGCTCCTACACGCGGGCAAAGAACCTTATGCGGGGCGGGGGTTATCGGAAGCGACATCATGGCGGTCGGCCACAAACGGCCGCGGCCCCTGGTAGAACGCAGGAGCCGCGCATATGAACAAAGCTGTTCCGAAATCCTACTCGGCAAACTGGGATTGGTATCACTCATGGACCAGTACCACCGACTTGAAAACACTTCATGAATCGCCGTTACGGAACCGTACGCACGGTGATGTGGGAGGACGGCGGGAACAATCCCGTCTCCTACCCTATCTAGATTATGGTGAAATTAGTTCCCAGCCGGAGCTTCAGCAGGCTTAGCTTCTTCATTTTTCTTGGTTTTCTTCATTTTCTTGTGGTGCTTTTTCGCCGGCTTCTTCTCTTCCTTCTTCACGTATGTGGCAGCGGTAGGAGCAGGAGCTTCAGTGGCAAATACCACACCGGCGAAAGCAACGGCAACGAGAGCGGCAGCGAGAGTGAACAGAACTTTTTTAATTTGTAATTCCTCCTTCTATGAGTGGTTTTATATCTATGAAAAACGCACGAGCCATGCCAACACCCGATAGCTTTGTAACATGCTGAAATTACATAATAGTTGTTTGAGAAACCAGCGGAATTGCCACAAAATTCTATCGCAAATCCCCCATGCCATCCCTCATTCATGGTCTAGACTTATTCCCCTGATATCTTGCGACATCTCGATTTTCTGCCCGGCGCAGGAGAATAGAAGGAAACCTTAAATAAACAGTAATCCGTCAGGAGCTAGGCTGGTGGCGAGCATCACCATGTTGATCTCCCGATGCTCCGTCCAACTCCCGGATTGCCTGTTTTTGTCATCCAACCAGAACCTTTCGATAATTTCACCGAGTGGCAGATACCCCGCAAGGGATTCCACGCTTTTCTGCACGTAACCCTCCCGCGCGAAAAGGTGCGGATTCGCCTCGATGCATCGATGCAACTTCGCGACAGCTTTAAGCCCGATCGCCAACCCGAGTTCACGGAAGGCAAGACGTTGCCTGGCGCGGTATTTCAGGGGGTTGTTGCCTGCGAAAGAGTGCAGGCCGATCAGGGCGGAATCCAGAACGGCTTCCAGAAGGACCGGATCATTGAAACCACCCATTATCACAAGTTGCATCATTCTCCAGGCATCGGTCAAGAGACTGCCGATGCCAAGAGGATCATCCGTAGCCCACTTCTCTCCCCGGCAGATATCGGCCATTTCGGCTATCCCGGCACTCAGGCCGGGCCACGCCCGGCTTGAGAAATCCTCGCTTGCTATTGCCTGCAACTCACTGTAGGTAACGAGTCCATCGAGCGGATCGTGCTGCCCCATGGCAAGGACAAGCGGATAGCTGAGATCGATGCTCATCTTCCAGTACATCCTTTTCCTGCCGTCTCCGGGGTGAATATACGTGAACGTGGCGTGTGCCGTTTGCGCAAGCTCCAGCGCCCATCTGTAATAGACGGGATCTCCAGTGACCCGGCTGACGCGACTTAACGCGTGCATCCACTTTGTCATGTAATGGTAGTACTGGCCGTCCCGGTCCCATTCCAGGCGCTCGTTTGGCGGATCACCGGGCCTCCGTTCGTTCAGTTGCTTGCCGATCCTTAATCCCCCGCGAGTTGGGTGAAGTGCCCCTTCCCGCTCGTCCAGGCCGCTGATCCAGCCGCGCCGGAGGTCATCGTCCCGATGCCGACCAAGGGTGTGATGCACCTGATCGACGAGGTTAAGCGCAAGATCGCGGTATTCTGTATCATGCGTCAGGCGAAAAAGTTCGAGGAAGTTGCATACAGCGAATGCATCGGTCCAAAGATAGCGTCGCGGCGGTCTACCCAAGAATGAAATTCCGGTGGAATTGGCAAACTCCAGCATTATTTCCCGGGCGATCGAGCCGGATTCATTCAGTTCCATGATTCTTCCTCCACGGAAAAATGGGAAAATCCTTACGACTATGGAGCCATTCCTTGTAATCTTATGGATTGCAAGAGCATTACCTGGCTACAAAACGTTTCAGTTTTTTGCACTGGCACCGATAAGATAACAGTAAGCATCATTTTTTCGGATAATGCAACCTGGTTTCAAACGATACCTGACAACGGCCGACCTTCGCTGACATTTTTAGAAGAAACAATAAATATGCGCAGCATAGGCATTCCGCTAGAAAAAGGAAATTATAATGAGGCATTTCGTAAGTTACTTTATCGCAACATGTATTTTTATGGCAACTGCAACAGAGGCTTTTCCCCAGTCTCCTACCACGCCGGCAAAAGATAATTTAAAGGAAACCGCCATTGTCCCCGCCAAGCCCGCTGAAAAAATGACGGCAGTTCCAACACCGGCTGAAATACCGGATGTCAAAAACAGCCTGGTAAAGCGTGGTCATAAAAACAGGAGAGTGGCCAGACGACATATGTCCGCAGACAGAGCTCAGAAAGCCGAAACTGTTCCTGATGAGAGGCTCTCCATCAGGCAGGTCATGGAACTGTTGAAAACAACAAGGAATTTTGCGGGCAAAAACCTGAGCGGCCTCCGGCTTGTCGCTCTCGACCTGACTAAATGCAACCTTAAGGGTGCTGATCTGAGCAACGCGGATCTAGAGCGGGCCGACTTAGGGGAGTCGAATCTTGAACTGGCTGATCTTAGCGGGGCGAACATGAAAATGACCGACCTGAGGATTACCGGCATAAAGGGAGCAAAGCTTGATAGTGCCATCTTGGACGGAGCCATATGGCAGGACGGGACAGTCTGCGCGAAAAGCTCCATCGGCCATTGCAGGGAGCATCCTGATCAGTTTGGATCCAATTGATGTTGATGATCAACTACCTGAGTTCTTGCCGTGTCGGACTTGGGCAGCGTTTTTCACGTACGCGCAATGCCGCGTTGACTGTAAGCACTCACAACGGCTGCGAGCGTATGGAAAAATGCGTCCCCGCCGAACAACTCGGTGAGTTTAGATCGATCGAATTCCACCTGGACTTCTTCGATGACCTCGGAAAACACGAGCTTGATACCCTGCCCCGCCAGGATTCCGTGGAGTGTGCGAAGGGCTTCGGCCGCCGTGAAGTCCACATCGTTAACCGCGGCCACATCGATACAAAACCAAAACAAGGGCGGATTTGCCCCTCTAGCTAGATCAACTACCTCCTCGGTAAGGACCTGAATGTTGGCGTAGTACATATTGTGCATGAATCGGTAGATCATTAGGCCGGGCATGGTTTGTTCTGGGGCGCTGAGAGGCTGTAGACGCCATCCTTGAGTTTTATCTTGAACAATAAGCATATTGTTTGGCCGGTAACCATGCCGCGTATGGACCACGAGCGACAAGACAATGGCCAGGAGTATGCTCTGCTCGACACCCACAAAGACCACCACCGAGGCGGTGATCAGTGCTACCCAGAACTCCCACGGCCGCTCTCCATAGATCTTGCGCATTCCTTTGATGTCTACCAGTTCTATACCGATAAGGAAAACCACAGACGAAAGAACGGCCTCCGGCATGTAAGCCATAGGACCCGTGAAAATGAGGAGCAGCATGAGGACTATGAAGCTCGTGGTGAGTTGCGAGAGCTGGCTGTGAGCTCCCGCGCTTTCAACCATCTGGGTTTTGGTCGGACTGCCGTTCACGACAAAGGTTCCGGACAGGGCGGCACCGATATTGGCTATGGCCAGGCCAACCAAGTCCACGTTTTCGTCGAAACTCTCGTTGTAGCGGGCCGCGTAGGCGCGTGAGGTCGCGGCACTCTGAGCCAGGATGACTACGAACATTGCAAATGCGGTTGGCAGCAGCTTCTCAACCAGCGTCAAGTCCAGGTGCACATTCGGCAGGCTGATCCTCGGCAGGCCGCTTGGTACCGCACCGAGGACCTGAATACCATGAGATTCGAGGTTGAGACCCCAACTGACAATTATAGATCCAATCACCGCAATCAGGGGGCCTGGAATCTTCTTCGATATCTTCCGGGAAGCAACGATGATCACGAGTACGGCCGCCGAGAGAGCTAGGGTTGTATAATTTGCCTTTTCGATCTGCCTCAGATCGGTGAAAACCTTGTGGATCGTATCGTGCCCACCCCCCGGCAGGCCCAGCATCCCCGAAATCTCCCCAACTGCGACCTGGATGCCGACCCCGGACAGAAATCCGACGAGCACGGTGCGCGACAGGAAGTCAGCCAGGAACCCCAACCGGGCGAGGCGCGCGAGAAACAGGAATCCCGCAGCCATGAGCGCGAGGATGCCCGCCAGTGCAAGCCACTCGGCCGAGCGTGGAGCCGCCATTGAGGCAACGCTGGATGCGAGGATGGCGGCAGTAGCTGAGTCAGCGCCGACCACTAGGTGTCTAGACGCACCGAAGAGCGCGTACAGGGTCATCGGTAGAAGGATTGTGTAAAGGCCGGTAATTAATGGTGTTCCCGAAATCTTTGTGTAGCCAAGTACTTCAGGGATGGCCAGGGCTGCCAACGTAATGCCGGCGATGATGTCGGCCGGGACCTGGTCGCCTTTGATGGGGAGGATTCCCCGGAGGATAGGGGCACTGCGACCCTGCTTTTTGAGGTTTGCCATGTTGGATTTTCCTCCTACACCTCATTTCATGAATTCATATGTAAAACCGATCACAGGGTTTACGTCCTTACGTGTGAGAAATCCAGGCCAGATTGGATTTTTGTTCTTTGTATAAAAAAAATCGCCTCAACCAATACCGGCATGGTTCTCTTGTCCTGGAGCCGGTGGTCTGCCCTAAGTAGAGAATGGTTCAGAGTTCACGAAAGGTCAGGCATAAGCAGTTGACACTGAGACACTCAGATGACCTTGTAACGGATCCAGGTGTCTTCATCGAACTCGTAGATGGTGCTCAGCCTGTGGTAGCCATCCGCGCAATCACTACCTTACAGTTCTGCCCATCTTCTTAGGATAATGAGAGAGGATAGAACTTGCCCTTTTCGACATGTGAATTACTTACGCCCAGCAATGAGAGTTGAAAAGTTCTGAAAAATTTCCTCGGCTTCGAATTGCTTAATGGGAGCACTACTAAACCTAGTCATCATTGCAGCAACCAGACCCTCAGCGTAAATGAAGCTGATGTGGGATTAAGCGGCAGGATAATCGTGTACTTCCACTTCGGAAAGCCACTTGATCTCTTTCAGCTTAGTATTAGCCATTTTGGATTCTCCGCGGTTTAGTCCCATTTGTTTGCCACTGGTGCGCCGAACACAATTCCGGCTGGTCTTTGTTCCTCAGGCAACTGTAATACTAGGGGGACTGGTACGGCTGCTGCATCAACCAGGTTGACCGGTTTTTCCCGTCAAGTAAACGTTGCAGTCATTGTGGTTTTGTCATAGGTAAGCTCTCACTGCACATCAGATCCAGGAACTGCCCAGAGTGCGGAACCAACCATGGGGACATCAATGCTGCAGTCAACGTCCTGATATTTGGTGGAGCCATGCTGCCCAATCCGGTGCTTCGGCACAAAAAGCCTGTGGAGTCACCTCTTGCGGCGGAAGAGGGCACAAGTCCCGGTCTACGAGTAATGTGTCGTTGAAACGGGAAGCCTCTGACTTCAGTCAGGGGTAGTTCACAAGTTTGCGCACTTCAACACCAACTCCTCAGTTACAGACACAATTGTTCTTCCCCGTGACCCCAGAGCCGACGTATTAGGGGACCACGTCCAGACTCTAACTTTTCAAATGCGAATAGAATGACGTTTAAATCTAACTCTGTTTCAGGATTTGAATCCGGCAATTCTTAACTTTTCGTAATATCATTGTGAGGTATCAAGTAGGGATTAATTTTCATCATACCTCCATAGGTCAGAAATTTTCTTCTTTTTATTAACTTGCCCATGCTTTGGACACGTCCGGCGGGCATGTTCACTCATAGTAGGATTATGAACATATTTAGCTTGTAAGTAAGTCGATGAGCCTTGGGTTTATATAGACCTTTTCTCGGCCCAACTGGGAAGAGCGAAGCACCCCTATCCCTTCTAGTTTTTGAAGGTATACAGAGGCAGTTTTTCTTTCCGCTATTCCAGCTTCGACCAAAAACGCTATCTTGCAGTATGGTTGGACAAATATTAGATTAATAAGTTCACGCGAATACACAGATCCTGGCAAAAGTTCCCGACAAAAAATGATTGTTTCTTCCAATAAATCGCGAATGGCCTTTATTATTTCACAGGTCCAAAAAGCAGTCTCCTCAACGGCATTGAGCATATATATAACCCAAGTCGCCCACCCCCCATTTGTAGTTACTTCCCGGAGCAAGCGATAATACTCATTTTTATTCTGAATGAAATAACGGCTAAGATGGAGGACCGGGATCTTCAACAGGCCTTTTTCTACAAGGAAAAGAATATTCAGGATTCGGCCGGTTCTGCCGTTACCATCATGAAAGGGATGAATGGCCTCGAACTGGTAATGAACCACCGCCATCTTGATGAGCGGGTCAAGGTAATCTTCCTGGTGGATATAAGTCTCGAGGTTGTCCAGTTTCTCTCGGATTATGCCTTCCTCCTCCGGTGGCGTATAGTAGACCTCGCCGGTAGCGGGATTGGAAAGCGTGGTCCCAGGAGCTTTCCTAACGTCAACTTCCGTGTTTTTAAGAGTTCGGCAAATGTCAATCATTAGATTTACAGAAAGTGGCCGCACCTGAAGCATGTTGAAACCATTTATCAGAGCCGTGCGATAGTGAAGAACTTCCTTTGTCTCAGGATCACTCACAGACTCTACCGCAGCGGCCTCGAAGAGTTTATCATTTGTAGTGATTATGTTTTCAATCTCGGAGCTTACTCGGGCCTCCTGAAGGGGGATAGAGTTTATCAACATGCTCTGATTCGGGATTAATTCACCAGCCCCTTTTAGCTCCGCAAGTGCTCTATTAGCACTTATTGCTTTCCGTAGAATTTCTTTGCTTTCTAATTCTGCCAGTGGCGGAAGCAAGGGTAAATTGTTGTAGGGTGTTAGAGGATTAAAGGACATAGATGCTTCCTGGCAACTAGAATTCGAAAACGTGTGTATAGTATGGACTTATTTCGCTAACATGTCCACATATTATTAATTATTGGACACGTTTCTCGTCAAATAGCTTAGTCATGGCCGGAAAGATTTATTGTCCAACGGCTCGTTGGACAAATTCCCGCAATCATTACTTATACCCAGTTTGTGGCCGAATCGAGTCATGCAATCGGGATCTTCCAGGTTGGCAAATCCGGGGTAATATACTTCGCATGCAAAAAAAGCAAATTTCTATCCATTATAAATGAAAATGCAGACAGTCTTCAGGTCGGATGATGTCCATTTTGCCTGGAAAAGGCATGGGACGCAGTATTTTATTTGGATTTTCGTGGCAAATCTACGCGAATTGTGATAGTTACAGTCCGATCTACCAGACCTCGACTCTTTGGCGTTAACAAGAGAAGAGGGGGATGATTTTGATATGGACGATAAGCGAGCGCACTATTATTTTTTTGCTATCGAGTAAATTAGATCTTGTAATTCTGTATACGATCATGTCTACCGATTCCCCCGTAACTCATCAGAAGATTGTACCTCTCACCGCTGCAGCCCGGTTAATAACTGAATAAATTCAACTGTTTAACGGTAGGCGATTCTACTTCCTATTTAAGAGCATAGCTAACAAGCTGGGAAATAGGCTTTTTCTCGGATATGGTGACTGCAATAATGTTTAAAAAAGTGTAGAGACTGCAATTTAGCTTCAAACGCTTCCTTGTGATTGCAACTAACAGATAAGCACTTCCACAAATCCAAATATGTGTCTTAACAGCATTTACAGAACTACCATAGAATGTCTTGATACGTAGATGTTGTTTCAGCCATTAAAAAAATAGTTCTATCTGCCAGCGCTTCTCGTAAATATCGGCTACAGTTGTTGCCGGCAAGTCTAAATTATTTGTAAGGAAACATACTTCTTGCCGGTTTCTTGCTACACATATGAGATCCGCCGCAACGGTTCCGGATATCCCTACAGAGACCTTGCGTGACCAGCACGATAGTCTGGTCACACCTAAGGCCGGTAGCCTTGTCAACAGCTCGGGGTGTAACGACGCTGGAACTTGAAATTGCTCTTGGCACGGGTGACAAAAAACACCACTTTCTTGTGGAGAGCATACCACAGTTTAAAATCGAGATAACCGCGATCCATCACTAAGATGGTGGCAGGCGACACCTGCAGATCATCGAGGATATTTACGTCATTGACCTTGCTGGTAGTAATATTAAGGAAAGACCGGGATCGACCCTTTCAAGTCCAGCAGGGTATGCACTTTGGCCGCGGCCTTTCGAAAGGTAGCCCATGGAAACAGCGATAGGCAAAGCTTAATGGTGGTCGAGTAAAGTGTATAGACCGACTAGGCCAACTCCAGGCCCATGTCTTCGTCTTGGTAAAGCTTCTGGGCAATGCCGATAAGTACCAGACCGAGATCCTGGTAAATACTGAAGTCCAGTTGTTCATTGGCGTCAGGCAGGGTTGATCGGGCCATCTTACCAGGGAAGCCGGCCCGATAGAGGTTTCTCATGATGGGCACTTAGTCCGGTTTAGATATCTTGCAGTCCTTGACGGCCAGTAATCTGGGCAAAGACTATGCAGAGTCTCTAATTTTAATAACTGTTAAGAACCCCTAAGACGATGGGTATAACGAAGAGTTGAACGGGGTTACGAGGAATAGTTTCAGACCCGCCTGGGGTTCCTGTTTAACAGCGATATGGATTTCATCTACCGCTATCTCATCTGCCCGCTCTCTAACCGACGCTCTCCGCGCTGTAGCGGGCAATAAGCCCGGTGCGAATGGCCTGACGGTAAACGCGTCTAAACATGAGGCAGGCCAGGAGAAGGTAGAGCAGGGTGAGGTAGCCCCCTTGGAGAAGCCCACTAATCGGAATGACGTTATGAGAGATGATAATCCTCATCCCCTCGAACACATAGGAGGGGGGGAGAAACCGGGATATGATGCGCATCCAGTGAGGGAGGGTTGCCACTGGGTAAAAGACCCCAGCGAATGGTGTAATTAATGCGGGGATGGGCCAGACGAACCACTCTGAGGCGGGACCGAGCCTGAGTACGACAGCGCAGCAGAAAATGCCAAGGGCGATGCCGCAGAAGAGGAGGATGATGAGAAAAGGGAGGAGCATGGTGCCGTAAACGAAAAAAGAGAGACCGAAGACAAAGGTGGCCAGAACAAGCATGACGATGAGGCCGAGCGCGCTAGTGGCGATGGTGGTGATCACCAAGCCGGCCAAGTATTCCCATATGGATAGTGGCGTGGCGAAGATATTGAGGAAATTGCGTGTCCATACGTCCTCAAAGAAGGCGATGGTCACTCCCTGCATTACCCTGGTGAAGAAATCCCAGAGAAGTACGGCTCCGAGGAAGAGGGGGACGAAGTTGTAACCAGTCGTCGTGAAGCTATTCAGATATCTGGTGATAAATCCCCACAGGACAATGTCTATGCCGACCCATGCGAAGAGCGGCACGATGCGCGACAGGCTCCCCCGCATGAGATAGAACTGACGCAACACGATACCGGCAACATGGCTTAGTCGCATTGTCTCACCCCTCCCTGATCGCCAGCGGCTCTCGCGCTACAGTAATGAACAGTTCTTCAAGGGTTTTCTTGCCATGCTCGCGGGGGAGGACCTTCGGGTCACCCTGGAGGAGAATCTTTCCTTTTGACAGGAATAGAACTCGGTCGCATACCTCCTCTACCTCATGCATGTTGTGTGAAGTCCAGAGTACACCCGCGGTATTCCCAGCGACATATGCGCGGATCATGACGCGGATGTCGTGCGCAGTGGCTGGGTCGAGGGAAACAGTCGGCTCGTCGAGGAGGAGCAGGCGCGGTCGGTTTAGCATTGCCTTTGCAAGCGATACGCGTGTCTGTTCGCCGGAAGAGAGGAGACCGCATTTCACGTTACGGAACCGGCGCAATTTGAACTGGTCAAGGAGTTGCTCTATCCGCCCGGAAAGGTCGCCGACATGGTATAGGAGGCCGAAGACCTTCAGGTTCTGGCAGACCGTGAGATTCCCCGGCAGAGGGGTGTATGCGGCGGCGAAGTTGGTCTGTTCGAGGGCTCGCGCTCGATGCCTGATTATCTCCTCCCCCTCGATACTTATTGTCCCGGCGGTCGGTTCCAGCAGACCAAGAATCATGTTGACGGTTGTGGTCTTCCCGGCGCCGTTTGGCCCCAGAAGCCCAACGATTTCCCCCCTGCCGACATCAAACGATACTCTGGCAACGGCCACCGTCTCCTTGAATTTCTTGCCCAACTCAACAACAGAAAGTATCCTCGACTGGCAAACCTTTTCGGTAATGCTCTTCACTCACGTTTCTCGCGGTCATGAAGCCAGCGTTATCCGTCAGCTGGCCCGAATTTCATCCTGCTCAGTATCGGTTTGTTGAGCGGTATTTAAATACACGATCCTTCGGCTGCTGTCAACCAGTCGCTAGAGCGCTGCGTTTCCATTCTACTTACGGGAGTTAAACGATAGAGCATCGATTGACCCGACAAAAACGTAAGATTTTCCATAATTATGCTTCGGCAATGGACGGCGCTCCGAGGGAAATTAGGGGGATCTGCTTGTATTTCTTAAGGAAGGCTTACAGCTCGGATCTCAAGACAGCACAACTTAGACGTGCCATCTTAACTCTGGAGACTTTATGGGAAATTGTGTGCAAGATAGACCCATAATTGAGGTTATGCAGAGACCGCTTATTCGCTCTCCGCAATTACTGGATCTCCTTTGCTCGGGGAACAATCACCAGATTACTTATTCCATTATGTTTTCAAGATGGCACTAATCCACGGCCAATTGGTTAGTTGCCGAACAGCTGACTTGCTAGCTGCCATCTCTGCCAACCCGAATTCTGCTTGGGCGGTTGCGGCATCAAGCGAATCG
>Ga0326727_10005542_pt1 | contig 35922 bp, 21 predicted proteins | sample MB2enrmetagenome_FD_207643 | JGI IMG/M metagenome (GOLD analysis project Ga0326727, IMG submission 207643) | Lab enriched peat soil microbial communities from McLean, Ithaca, NY, United States - MB29MY | ecosystem: Environmental > Terrestrial > Soil > Wetlands > Peat | place: USA: New York...
GGCGAGTTGGTTGATTGGCTGCAAAACATCGAGGGAAGCGGGCGCTTCGAGATGGTCTTCTTCCGCACCCTTTCGCTGCCGGCCGGCCCTCTGACTGTTCGCCGGCTGCCCGCGGAATCCCGGCACGCCTTGGACGAACTCGTCTCCAAATCTCCCCACGACGCCGAACTTTACCTGATGCGCGCGCGCGCCGACGAAGCGCAATTGGATTTCACCGCCGCCGAGGCGGACTGGCAGAAGTATGCCCAACTCGCGTCTGACAAGGTGGATGTTGAACTTCAGCTTGCGGACTTTTATCACCGCCGCCTGCGCCCGCTCGACGAAATCAAGGCGCTGGCCGCTGCGGCACAGGCGCCTTCCTCACCCACGGACAAGCTACTTCCCTCCAATCAGCAGCGCGCCTGGCAAACGTTCGCTCGCATTTTCCAGGTGATCCGCCTTCAGGCGCTGCCCAGCACGCTTTCCATTGAGCAGTACAACGCCTGGATCGCCCGCTACCCGAAGGAGGCTGAGGTTTATTCCCAGTTGTTCAATTTCCTTCTCGCCGCGAAGAAACTCCCCGAGGCCGAGCACTTCATCAACCGGTACGAAAAGGCGTTTCCGCGTGACACGGTATTTCCGATTGAGGCCCGCGCGACGCTGGCTTACAAGCGCGGTTCCACGGACGAGGCGCTGGCCTTGTACGACCGCAGTTTTCAGCCGCTCTGGCCGCCCGACCTTGTGCAGGACTATTTCAACTTGCTGAAGGAAACCCACCGGCTGCGCGAATTTCTCAGCCAAGCCCGCGCTGCCGCAGGCGCCAATCCCACTGACGTGAGCGCTGCCGCGCGCCTGTTCTATTACTACCAGCAGCAAGGCAATCTCGGTGAGGCGCAACGCGCGCTGGTGGATTACCGGATGCGCATGGAGAAGACGAACGCCTCCTGGAAAGGTGACCAACTCTGGACGCTCGCCCGCCTTTTTGATGGCATCCACGCGTATGACGACGCGGCGCGCGGCTATTTCGCGCTCTATAGCCTGCCGGGCGCGGAGCCGGCGCTTCAGGAAAAGGCCCTGGCCGGAATTGCCAATCTACTCCTCGCCGCCCCCGAGCAGCCGATTCACTTCGGCAGCAACTCCCTTTCTTTCCTGCGCGACATAGGTGCCATGGATTCCTACCCTGGTTTCCTGAACGGCGTCGTTTCCCTGCTGCTCAATTCCCAGTCGCCCGACTATCAATACTCGCAAGCCGAGGGCCCCGCCGTCGCCTATTTCCATCGCGCGCGGGCCGCGGACCTGATTGCGCTGTTTGACCAACGCTTTCCGAAGTCGAGCGAGCGCAGTGGACTCCACGCCCGGCTGCTCGACACCTATGCGATTTACGGTCTTGATGACGATGTCCTGCGCGAGGGCCACCAGTTCCTGGCTTCCTTCCCGAGGGCCGGCCAGCGCGTTCACGTGGCCATGTTGATGGCTGATTGTCTTGCCCGCAAAAACCGCGTGAAGGAGGAACTCGCGCTCTACGACCAGCTTCTGACTGAGTTGGCCGCGCGCGCCGATTACGTCCCGCTCGGTGAGGGCGCAACCTCCTCGACCCAACCGGCGGCGCAAGCAGGAGGCGAAGGAGGTGCGCCCGGAGCAGGCCCCGAGGCGACCGATGAGACCCCCGGCGAGGGGGGAACGCAACAATCATTTCGCCCACAGTTTCGCCAGCAATTCGCGCGGGCCCGGGTTCGGACCGCACAGCGGCCGGCGGGGCAGCCGCGTTCAACGGAATACTCCCAGGTGCTTGAACGCTATATTTCGCGCCTGGTCACCCTGCAAAGACCCCTCGACGTGCTGGGTCTTTTCCGGCGCGAGATGGATCACAATCCCAACGATCCCGGCCTTTACGAGCGCCTGGCTTCTTTCCTCGAACAGAACCACATGGACGCGCAGATTGAGGCCGTTTACCGGAAGGCCATTCAGCAGTTTCCCGATCGATCCTGGTACCAGAAGTTGGCCCGCTGGTATTTGCGCCGCAAAAGCCAACAGCAATTCGAAGAACTCACCCGGCAGGTGATCCAGATTTTTTCCGGCACTGAGCTGCAGGGATATTTCCAATCCGTTGTATGGAACTGGACCGTCGTTCCACAGATGTATGTGCAGTTGAACCTTTATGCCCGCCAGCGGTTTCCGCACAACCTCACATTTGTGCGCAACCTGCTGGATGCCTACCGCGCCAAGCCGACTTACAACCCCGCCGCTTGGGATGCGCTCATACGGCAGTATTGGTTTTATGACGACAGCCTGCGTTCGGATTACTTTGTTTACTTGTCCAGCAGCGGCCGCCTGGATGCGGAGCTTCAGGCCTTGCGCGCCGCGAATCCCCAGGCTGATGCCGGGAAATGGAGTGAACTGATCCAGGCCAACCCCGCCGCCGCTCAGTTCATCGCCGAGGCGGAGATGTGGCGCTCGCACTATGAATCCGCCGCGCCCGTCATTAAGGCGCTGGCGGAGGCTTATCCTGCGGACCAGGACATGGGCCGGCGCGCCTCCTCCGTTTTCCGCTCGCTCGCGCCCTTCCACCCTGAATACACGGAGGTGGCGGCGGGTATTGAAAGCACGCTCGCGAAGTCCAGCCCGGGGGACGCCGACATTCTCATCCGCATCGGCGATATCTACGCCGACCGCGAGATGTTCGCCAAGGCTCGGCCTTATTGGAACCGCGTGCCGGAGCTTGAGCCCGGCAATCCCGACGCGCACCTGCAATCGGCAACGGTTTTCTGGGACTACTTCCTGTTCGGCGACACCTTGCGAGTGATCAATGCCGCGCGCAAGAAGTTCTCCAACCCCGCCCTGTTCGCCTACGAGGGGGGAGCCGTTTACGAAGGCCAGCGGGACTATCCGCGCGCCGTCGGCGAATATTTGAAGGGGGCGCTGGCTTCCGGTGAAGATTCCGGCGCGCGCAGCCGCCTGTTGCAATTGGCCAAGCGCTCGAATTTGCGCAGCGGCATCGACCAGGCCACCGAAAAGGCGGTGAGCGGCGCGAATCCGGATCCGAACGCCGTCTCCCTGCGAATCGCCGTGCTTCAGGCGCTCAACCGCCGCGCCGATCTCGAAGCCTTTCTCACCCGTTTGGTGCAGAACACCTCGTCGCTGGAACTTCTTGCGCAAATCCAGCCCACCGCGGAAGGGCAGGGCTTTGACAAAGTCCGCGTCCTCACCCTCGAGCGTCAGATCGCCCTCATGGCCGACCCCGTGGAGAAACTCCAGCTTCGCCTGGAACTGGCTCGCTTCTATGAGTCGAAGAATCAGACGGAGCAAGCGCGCACGCTGATGGAGAGTCTCTATGGCGAGAACTCCCTGCTTCTCGGCGTGGTGCGTTCCACCGTCGATTTCTACTGGCGCAACAAAATGAGGGACCCGGCCATCGATACTCTGCTCAAGGCGGCCAAGTCCGCTTACCCCGCCCTCGGCGGGCAGTTCACGTTCGAGGCGGCGCGCAAAGCGACCGAAGCCAAGGAATACGCGGGCGCCCGTGAATTGATCACCCCGCTGCTCCAGAATCAGCCGTACAACGCCGAATATCTGGCGGCGATGGCGGACACCTACGCGCGGGAAGGCAACGACAAATCCCTGCGCGACTTTTTCGTCGCTCAAATCCAGGCTTTCCGCACCGCCAACCTGCCGGCGGATGAGAAGACGGCGCGCATCGCGGCGTTGCGGCGCGGCCTGATTCCCGCGCTCGCCCGTTTGAAAGACTTCGCGGGGGGCGTGGACCAGTACATCGAAATCCTCAACAAGTTCCCGGAGGACGAAGGGCTGGCACAGGAGGCCGCGGCCTTTGCGGACCACCATGGGCGGCGGCAACAACTGCTCGATTATTACGCCAAGGCCACGGCCGATTCGCCGAAGGACTACCGCTGGCCCATGGTCCTGGCGCGAATCGAAACTTATTTTGAAGACTATGCCGGCGCCATGGCCTCGTACGCGAGGGCGGGCGCTGTCCGGCCCGACCGCACGGACTTGCTGACGGCGCAGGCCGGCCTGGAAGAGCGCTTGATGCGGTTTGACGACGCGCTGAAGAGCTACTCGCACCTCTACGATCTGACTTACCAGAATCCCACATGGATGGAGAAGATCGCGGAGCTACGCGCGCGTCAGGGCCAGACCGACGCGGCGGTTGTCGCATTGAAGGAGGCCTTAATCGAAGGCCGGCCGGAGACGCCCGAGCCGTACTTCGACGTCGCCGACCGTCTTGCCGGTTGGAATATGCTGGGCCAAGCCCGGCTATTCGCGGAACACGGCGTGGCTCTGGCAGGCAAAGATCTCTTGATCCGGCCCGCGGATGCGAATGGCGTGCTTACCTACACTATGTTATTGACGCGACTGCGCGATTACCGCACGGCATACGCTCGCCTCATGGAGGCCGCAAAATCGGCCAGTGACCAGCAAGTTCAGCCGAACCTGAATCAGTTCCTTTCGGTTATGGGTCGCGCGGTGAAGGAATACTACACGCCGGAAGAAAACAACGCCTTTGCCCAATTCCTTCTTCAGCAAAAAGAAGGAATGGAGACGAAGGATTTTGTCGACACGCTCATTCCTCTGGCGCAATACGCCGGCCTCGCGGACCTCGAAGCGCGTTGGCGGTGCGAAGTCATGATGGCCAACCCCGGTTCGCAACAAGCTCAAATCATGGAAGTGCGCCTGGATGAGTTGCAGAAGCAGCGCATGAGGTTCAATGAGTATGGGGGACAGCTCGAAGCTTATTGGAATGTTTTCCCCCAGCGGCCGGGCAAGGACTACCTCCTGCAAAAGGCCGCGGATAGCTATGCCTCAGCGGGAAACACTGCGGCGGAACTCAGCGCGCTTCAACGGGCCTTCGATAATCAGGGATTGGATGCTCAGCACCTTCATCGCTACTTTGTCTTGGCTTCATCGGACCAACTCGTGGCGGCCGCCGCAGGAGATCATGGATCCCATGTTCGCGATGCGGCCGCCACCTCGGCGCTGGCAACGGGGAAGGCGGATCTGGCCCTCCGGGCCATTGATGCGCGCGGCCAGGGCCTGCCCGCCGTTTGGACGCGCGCCTATACGGGCCTGGTGGGCTTGTACTATTCCGACGCTTCACCCGCCGTAAACGCGGCGTACCAGCAAGCCCTGGATACGCGGAAGATTGGCGAGCGCATCGCCAAACCCGCGAACCGCAACGAAATGCTGGCCGGCGATATCTGGTTTTATTACGGTTCGCGATACGGCGAATACCTTTCCGCCACCCAACAGGGCAAGCCGGAGGATTACCTGCCCGCCATGCTGGAAGGGACGCCGGCCCGCTCCGATGCCTACTTCACGCTCGCCGATTATTACCGCGATGGGGGGCAACTTGCGGGCGCGCTGGAGGATTACGCGCACGCGCTGGAGCTGAGCTCGCAGCGCGGCGATGCGCACGACCGCATGGCGCAGATTCTCTGGCAGCAGGGCAAGCAGGACGCGGCCATCAAGGAATGGTCCCTGGCGCTAAAGGCCTTCCGCTCCCAGCAGGATAACCGCACGGTCCCGGCCGCTTTCTGGACGGACCTGCACATCACGCTCGAAAACATCGGGCAGCGCAAGGTGCTCGCGTCTCTGCGGGATGACGCCGACCGCGTGGTGCGCATCTACGTCCGCCGCAACGGCACTTACCGCGCCGATCCCATCCTGCAGGGCGTGCTGGCGGCGGCCGGCGATTCCGCGCAGGGGGCCAATTGGCTCGTGGACCTCTCACGCTCCGCTCAATCCCCTGTGGATTTCCTATCCAATCTTGTCCTTTCGCGTTGGTTCCCCGAAGACCAGAAGGAGCCGGTTTATCAGAAGATTCTGGCCCTCGCCCAGGATAAGGCCAACACAACTTTCGGTGCGGAGCACTCCACCGCGCTTGAAAGCTTAAACGACCTGCAACGCCGTTGGATCGATTTTCTGCTTGATAATCACCGGACTGCGGACGCCCAGGCAGCTCTTAACAAACTTCCGGAGAATTTCCGTGACCCGCGAGGGCCTTACGGCGCCTACTTCATCGTCCGCATCGCGGCGCAATCGAACCAGCTCGAAGAACTCATCCAACGGTTTCAACAAGACCCGGAGAAGGCTCCCACCCTCGATGACCTGCGCAACCAGGCCCTCAATTTGCAGGAAAAGGACCCTGCCAATTCCCGGCGTTTGCTCGAATACGTTTACACGCGGCAAATTGATGAACACAACTTTGCCCCCGCGAATTTCCTGGGGCTGGCAGAAATTCGAATGCAACAGGGTGATGTTCCGCAGGTTGTCGGATTGCTGCGGCGCATGAATCGCGTGGCAGGTGAGCCCTTTGAAAATCTCGGGGCCGCCGGTGACCTGCTCGTGAAGATGGGACACCCCGCCGAAGCCGCGGAGTTTTACGCCCTGCTTGTGAAGGCTTTGCCCTGGGACGCCGAGGCGCGGCTGAAACTAGGAAAGGCGGATGCGACGGCGAATTTGCAGGGAAGCGACGCCATCCAATTACTCACTTCTGTGGCTTCCTCGCCGAACGCCGGCTATTCCTTGCGCGCATCGGCTGCCGAATCCCTCGCCGCCGTCAAGGCTTCGGCGCCAGGCCTGGGTAGCGTGGAGCTTGACTGGCTGGTGAAGGAAGGTCCCATGGCGGCCGCCGAATCGCCGGGCTTTTTCTATGCCCGCTTGCGAGCTGCCCGGCAAACCTCGGATGCGGCAGCCAAAATTCGCATGCTTCTCGACGCAATCGCCATTCACCCCGAGGACTTTACGCAACGTGAGGAGGAGCCTCCGCCCGCTGTCCCGAAGCCCCAGGGCGTGTCGCCGCGCATTCTGCTCTTTCAGGCGGCGATTGCACCCAACCAGAACGAACTCGCACTATCGGCCGTGACGCCGCTGGTGGACCGCAGCATCATGATAAGTCCTTCACCTGAATCGCCGGAAAACGCAGGCGCTCCGCAAGAAAACGAGCCGGGCATTGATAAATACCTGGTGAACATTTTTCTTACCAGTCAGGAATTGAGCACAAGCCAAAAATCGCTGATTGCCGCCCAAATGGCCGGCGCTCTCGAAATGCTCGATCGGCTCGAGGAAGCGGCGCGGCTTTGGAAAGTGACATGGTCGCTGGCCACAGACGACGCCCTGCGTTCCCAGGCGAACCAGCGGCGGGAACAAATCGAGGCGCAACTGAAACTCGAGAAGGCTGACCAGGCGCGGCGGCCGGTCATCACCGAACATCTCGAGCAGCAGGGGTTGGTTAGACCGCGTCTGCTCGGCCGCAGCGCACCCACGGCAGGTGCGGGCACAGGAGGAGGTCCGGGGCAATGAGAAAACTCCCGCTTTCAATTCTCTGCTTCTTAAGTATCGCCCTCGCCATCGCGCCGCCCGGCCAGGCGCCCAAGCCAGCTTCCACCGGCCTGGCCGCCTTGATGCCGCCCGGTTCGCTGCTCTTCGTGGTGTCGCCTGACTTCGCCTCGCTCGTCCGCGATTGGGAAAATTCCGCCGAAAAGCAAAGGTGGCTGGCGAGTGACAACTACCAGGTCTTCTCGCGCTCGCGACTCTTTCTGCGCCTCCAGGAAGCGCAGGCGCAATTTGCCACCGCCGCCGGCGCCCCGCCCGACATGGCCTTGCTGGATTCGCTCGCGGGCGAACAATCGGCCCTGGCGCTCTATGACATCGGCAACCTGGAATTCCTCTACATCACCCGCATGCCCTCGGCGCGCGCCATGCAGAATGTTCTTTGGACGAACCGGGCCAAATTCGAGCCCCGCAAGGCGGCGGACATCCCCTATTACGTTCGCACCGAACCGGAGAAGAACCGCCTGGTGGCCTTTGCCACCTCGGGCGATTACCTGCTGCTGGCCACACGCGAGGACCTTATGGCCGGCGCACTGGCGCTGCTTTCCGGCAAGTCCTCGCCCACGCTTCAGGATGAAGACTGGTACAAGAGAGCAGTCTCCGCTGCCGGGCCGGCCGGCGATCTGCGCATGGTCTTGAACATGCCGCTGCTGGTGAAGGCGCCCCATTTCCGCTCCTATTGGATCGAGCGCAACGTCACGGCATTGAAGGCATACTCGGCGGAGGTTGCGGACATCCACCGCTCTCCCACGGAAATTCGGGAAGATCGCGTTCTGCTCAAAGCGAACTCGCCCGCGGATATCGGACCTCCCGCCCCCGCGAACGCTGCTATCGAGGAACTTCTCGGCAGGGTCCCGGCGCAGGCGGGCATTTACCGCGCCTGGAGCGCGCCCGAGGCCGACGTAGTGCTCAATCTCCTCGAACATAAGATTCTGGCGCCGCATTCGGGACCCGGTGTGACTTCGCAAAACGCGCCGGGCGTCGCCTTGACGGAAGGCCAAGCCGGCAGTGAAAGCGACCTCGAGACGCGCATTGACGTGCCCCCGCTCCAGACAAAAGCGGGCGCTCCGGGCACCGAAGCGTTGAAGAAACTCCTGCATGCCGCGCCGCTGGAAGCCACGCTGGAGTTCCATAGGCTTCAAAACATCGGGCGGTCCCCCTTCATCGAACCGCACTCCGCTGTCCTCATTCGCGGCTCAGCCGATTGGGATTCCGACGCCACACGCAACGCCCTCCGCGCGGCCATTGATGACCTATGGACAACTTCCCGAATCGGCGCGAACTGGGTGGAGAATCGCCAGGGCGATGCCGTCTACTATCAACTCGATGGGTTGGTTCCTCTCGCCGTCGCCACGAAGGGGCCGATTCTGATTGTGGCCGACTCCGCCGAAACACTGAAGCCGTTCCTTACACCTTCCCCGATGGCCGAGGCAGGAAAGAACGTGATTTATGCCGCGGGCTTTCGGCACGCCGCCGAGCGGGAAAACATCGTGAAGATGATGCGCCTCGTGGAAATGCCGCCGGCGCAGCAGGAGGGAGGCACGTCGGGGCGGGAACCGCTCTTCTTCTCGGAGAACCTCGCGAGCCTCAGCCGGTCGCTCGAAAGCATCGAGTCGGAATCGCTCGTCGTTGAGGACCGTGGCGCCGAGTTGCGGCAAACGGTTACTTATCGGTTGAAAAAATGAGCCGTTGCTTTTACCTGATCTTGATGGGGATGCTGGCGGCCCCTCCGCTGCCTGCGGCGTCGCTCTATGACCAGTCGATCGCCAGGGTATTGGCGGAGCGCTACGATTCCCGCGACGTGTCATACATCCTGATCGATTCCGACACCCACCGCGTGATGGCCTCCCGCTGGGACGACATGGCGAACCCCGTGCCGGTCGGCTCCCTGGTGAAGCCGTTCATCGCCCTCGCCTACGGCCAGAAGCACGATTTCCGCTATCCCACTTTTGTCTGCCACGGCGCGGCGGACGGCTGCTGGCTGGCGCGCGGGCATGGCCGGGTTGATTTCAGCGCGGCAATGGCTTATTCCTGTAATGCCTATTTTCTGAACCTTGCCTCGGGACTCGATCCGGAAGATCTGGACGCGCTGGCGCGGGGTTACGGCTTGTCAGGGGGGAGGGCGCCGCGGGACGCCGCGGAGATGATCGGCCTCGGCGGGGCCTGGCGTGTTGCCCCCGCCGAACTGCTCCGCGCTTACCTTCTCCTCGCCGCCGCGCCATCTCCGGCGGGCGCTGCGCCGTTGTTGCGCGGAATGGTCCTCTGCGCGCGCTCCGGGACGGCTCAAGGGGTTGACCGGAATCTCCAGGGGCTTGCCGCCCTCGCCAAGACGGGCACCGCCCCCTGCGTCCACGAACCCCGCGCGCCGGGCGACGGCTACGTTCTGATGCTTTACCCGGCGGATCAGCCGCGACTGGCCATGCTCGTGCGCGTGCACGGCGCTCCTGGAGCCCGCGCCGCCGAAGTCGGGGGACAAATGTTGAACACTGTGGTCAACGGCCACTAGGAGAATCGCATCCGCATACGTTTTGTCCAATTCGTGTTCGCGCTCGTCCTGCTGGCGCCTTGTGCCTGTGCCTCCGGGGATTTGCGCATTGGCGTCTTCGGCCTTTTTCATCCGCAGCGGCTGGTGGTTTCCTCTTTGCCTGCGCAACCGGTGATGGTCACCATGGGTTCGCGCCGGTTTGTCCTGAGGGAGGGTCAATCCGCTTCTTTGGTTCGCGAAGGGAGCCAGGTGCGCATTCAAATCCATGAGGAGTCCTTCCTGGCCGCGGAAGTGAACGTCGCAGATCCGTGGGGAAAAGGCACGGACTTTCAGTTGTCCCTTCCGGGCAAGATCACGCGGCGTTTTCGTGGCCGGCTGGACGTAAGGTGTCTCGCTGAGGAATTGGCGCCCGTGGTGGAAATGAATCTAGAAACGGCCGTGGCCTCGGCGGTGGCGGCGGAGAGTGCGCCGGGGGCTTCCCTCGAAGCCTTGAAAGCCCAAGCGGTGGCCACGCGTTCGTATTATCTGGCCTCGCCGCGGCGCCACCGGAATTTTGATTTCTGCGACACCACGCATTGCCAGTTTCTCCGCGGAACCCCGGATTCCCTGCCGGCCCAAGCCGCCGCGGCCACGCGCGGCATGGTCCTTATGTACGAGGGCGCCGTCATCCCGGCCCTGTTCACGGGAAGTTGTGGCGGAAGAACCCGCACGCTTGCGGAGGTGCGTCTTGCGCCCTCTGGTTATCCCTACTTTTCCGTGCCCTGCGACTTCTGCCGCCAGCATGCCGCGCATTGGTCGGCGCGCCTCGACCGCGAGGAAGCCGCGGCCCTCGCCAGCCACTCGGAAGGTGACCGCTTGCGGCTGGGGCGCATCCTGGGTTGGGACGCCGTGCCCGGCAACAATTACGAATTAATCGGCGAGGGCGAGGTGGTGAGGGTGGAAGGCAGCGGCCAGGGCCATGGCGTGGGACTCTGCCAACTCGGCGCGGCGGGCATGGCCGGGCAGGGGTTCGGCTTTCAGGCGATTCTGGCCCATTATTATCCCAACACGGTCCTGGGAACCCCAGACCACTGATGGGTACACTGTCTGTCGTCGCGAGGTGCGCGTGGAGCTTCCTCTAACCCCACTCAGTTTTGTCGGCCGGACGCGCAAGCTGTACGCCGAGCGCACGGCCGTGGTGGACGAAAATCTTCGCTTAACCTACGAACAATTCTTTGACCGATGCGACCGCTGGTCGGCGGCGCTTCAGGGTTTGGGCGTGAAGCAGGGGGATCGCGTTGCCTATATCGCGCCCAACACCCACGCCCAGCTCGAGGCCTTCTATTCCGTGCCGCAAATCGGCGCGGTGCTGGTGCCCATCAACTACCGGCTGAGCGCCGACGATTTTGCTTTCCTCATCAACCACAGCGGAGCGCGGGTGGTGTGCGCGCACTCGGACTTTCTGTCTGCCATCGACGGGAAACGCCGCGAGCTTTCGCAAGTGGGACATTTTGTCGCCTTGGAAGGGGCCCGCGACGGCTGGCTGGAGTACGAAAGCCTACTCTGTCGGACCACGTCCCACTTTGAACGCGCGGACATCCAGGAAAATGATTTGCTCACCATTAATTACACCAGCGGAACCACCTCCCGGCCCAAAGGCGTGATGATCACGCACCGCAACGCTTACATCAACGTGGTCGGCACGCTGATCCATTTCCCCATGAGCGTTCGCGATCGCTACCTGTGGACCCTGCCGATGTTCCACGCCAACGGCTGGACGTTCTTGTGGACGGTGACGGCCGCGGGCGGCGCGCACATCTGCGTGCGCAAAGTCGAGCCGGGCACCGTGTTTGAGAGAATCGCGAAGGAACAAGTGACGGTGCTGTGTGCCGCGCCCACGGTGCTGATTTTGCTGGCCAACGCGCCGGAAGAATTGCGGCGCAACGTACGCCGTGGAGTTCGCGTGGTGACGGCAGGAGCCCCGCCGGCGGCGGCCACCATTGAGCGCCTGGAAGGCGAATGGGGTTGGGACATCACGCACGTGTACGGCCTGACGGAGACCTCGCCATTCATCACGATTTGCGAGTGCCGCCCGGAGCACGAGGGCCTGTCGCTGGCGGAGCATGCCGTCATCAAAGCGCGGCAGGGTGTGGAGTTGATGACTTCCGGCGACCTGCGCGTGGTGGACATTGACGATCGAGAGGTGCCGCGCGACGGAGCGACCCTGGGGGAGATCGTGGTGCGCGGCAACGCGGTAATGAAGGGTTACTACAACGATCCGGAAGCCACGGCGCGCGTCATCCGCAACGGCTGGTTCCATTCCGGCGACGCCGCCGTGGTGCATCCCGACGCCTACGTCGAAATTCGCGACCGCCTGAAGGACGTCATCATCAGCGGAGGCGAGAATATCTCTTCGGTGGAAGTGGAAGGCGTGCTGCTGCGCCACCCTGCCGTGCAGGAGGTAGCCGTGGTGGGCCTGCCTGACGCGCGCTGGGGCGAGGCCGCGCACGCCTTCGTGGTCGCCAAGTCCGGCGCCTCGGCCGCCGAGGATGAATTGCGGGAGTTCGCGCGCGCCCGCCTGGCCCACTTCAAAGTCCCCAAGCGATTTAACTTTCTCGCCGAGCTCCCCAAGACCGCCACGGGCAAAATCCAGAAATACGTCCTGCGCGGCGGCCGCTCCGCAATCGGCAAGCAGTGAAAAGGCAAGCTGACCAGAAGGAGTAATCCCATGTCATCTTCGCGTCGGAAGTTCATAAAGAATGCGGCCTCGGGCGTCACCCTCGCATGGAGCAGCCTGCACGTCGCAGCCGGCAAGGGCGGCGCTCCGGAAGCCAAACCGGGCGCGTCGAAGGCTGATCCTCAAATGCCGCGCGTGGCCGTCCCGTCGCGCCAGTTTCTCTACGGCACGCAATTCTTCCGCCCTCCCAGCCCGCCGCGCGCCATGCGGCGCGACATGATCAAAACCATTGCGGAAGAGTACAAGTTCAACATCATTCGTATCTGGCCGAATTGGGACTATGTGAATCCCGAGCCCGACCAGTGGATTTTCGACGAAGTTGAAGAGGTGATGAGCTACGGCGATGAGTTTGGCCTCCAGGTGCTGTGCGGCCTGATGTTCGAGTTGGCGCCGTGGTGGCTGGAGCAGAAATTTCCGGGGGCGCGCTTTACCGACGCGCGCGGCCGGCCCATGCGCCTGCAGGGCAGCCCGAATAACGTCACCGGCGGTTGGCCCGGACTCTGCTTCGATTGGGAGCCGGTGCGCGAGGCGGGGGCGAAGTACATCCAGGAACTCATCCGCGTGGTCGCGCCGCACAAATCGCTTTTTGGATACGACTGCTGGAATGAACCGCACATTGAGCCGGCTTGGGCGCGCAACATCTGGGCCGATCCCGAGGAATTTCTCTTCTGCTACTGCGAGCACACCCTGGCGGCGTTCCGCGTGTGGCTGCAAGACAAGTATGGTTCGCTCGCCGCGCTGAACGACGCTTGGACGCGCCGCTATCCAAACTGGGAGTGCATTGACGCGCCGCGGGCAATGGGCACTTACGCCGACTGGGTGGATTGGCGGCGCTTCATGATCGAGCGCAGCACGCGGGAGATGAAGTTTCGCGTGGAGACGGCGCGCGCCGCCGATCCGGCGCATGTGATGGAGAGCCATGCCGCGCATCATCCCCCCATCGACGGCGGTGTGACCACGGGAACCAACGCCTGGAGGCTGGCGGAGTTGCTCGACGCGTGGGGCATGTCGTTGTTCCCGCGCTGGCAGGTTCCGGTTATTTCCAACGGCGCCGCCAAGTTTGAAATCACGCGCTCGAATGCCGCCGGCAAGCCTTTCTACCTGACCGAGCTTCAAGCCGGCCACGGAAACGAAGGGTTGTGGCGAAGCCCGCAGATGCGAACGCGCGACATCCGCCTCTACAATTGGCTGGCTGTGGCGATGGGGGCGAAGGGCGTAATCTACTGGAATTATGTGGCGGAAGCCACCGGGCGCGAGGCCACGGGGTACGGGCTGGTTTTGCGGAGCGGCGCGGCCACGGAGCGCTCGCGTGAAGCCGCGAAAACCAACCGGCTCATTCAAGCGCACTGGGACATCATCAAGGACCACTGCCCACACCCGGCAGTGGCCCTGCTGACGGATCAGGACAACGCTTTGCTCACCTTCGCCGCGGCCGGCGACGAGAATCCCTCCACCTTGTCGTTCCAAGGTTATTACCAGGCCCTCTGGAATCTGGATTTGTTCGTCGACTTTGTCGAACCGCGGGCGCTCGGCAAACGCGATTACGAGGTTATCATCGCTCCCTGGCACCTCATCGGCAAGCAGCGCACCTTGGACTATCTGCGCCATTTCGTGGAGGACGGAGGCACGCTGCTGATCGAGACGGGCTTCGGGATGTATGACGAGCGCTTCTACTTCAACCCTGTGGTGCCGCCGGAAGGGCTCGACCAACTTTTCGGTTATCGTGAGGGCGAGAGCTTTTGGGTCAATGCGCAGCCCCCGGCAAAAGATGCTCCCCCCTCGGACCGTGTTTACTTCGAGCCGGAAATAACCTTCAGCGCCCCGGTGGCGGCGCGCATCAAGGGGCACACCTATCTGACGCCCATCGAGGTGACGTCCGCCCAACCCATCGCCAAGTGCCAGGGCCACACGGTCGCAGCCATGAAGAAGGTGGGGAAAGGGTGGGTCTACTATTTCGGCACCAACCTCGGCGCGAGTATCGCCACGGGGAGCGGAGGCGGAATCGAACTCCTGCGCGCGATCGTCACCAAGGTGGTCAAACCTGCGATGGTGGGCGGAAACGTGCGGCCCCGCCTGGTGGAAGGAAGCAAGCAGAGCCTGTTGGTGGTTTTCAACGACCACACGAGCGATCAAAGTGCTTCGCTCAAGCTGGCAGCGCCCTATCTGAAGGCCACCGATCTTTACAGCGGAGTCAACCGGCCCGTGGTGAATGGCGCCGTGCAGCTCACCGTGCCGTATCAGGATGCAGTGGTTCTGCTGCTCGAATAGGTGGGGGATTCTCCGCGCTCTCTGTGAGCCTATCCCTGTGTCCTTGGGGTAAACCTTCTCCGCAGCAGACAAATTGTCCACCTCTCGTCGGTGTCTACCAGGCAAGGAATTAGCAAAAAGATGAATTCCAAATATCATATTACTACCGGTAGGAAACGGGAACGATTTCTCGGGCATTCTGTCATCCTCCAGGTCGATTCTGTGCGTTTGGAAGGGCGGGTTGGCATGCAACAAGCGGTATTATCAAGTGGACAACTGTGCCGGCGTGAAATGGCGCAGATCAGAGAGGTTTCAGGTGTCAGGCGCCAGGTGTCAGGGCTAGGTGGTGGACGCCAGGCTGGTTTCTGCGAGGTTTCCCCAGCATCGAGTTCGGTGCCAGGCCCTGGTTCCTTACACCCGGCCCCTGACACCTAGCACCTATCCACAATCTTTTGGAGGTTTCCATGTCGCTTGTGAAAAAACCGGAAATGACGGAGGAGAATCTGGCGGCGCATCGCGCCAACGGCGCTCACTCGCACGGGGCGGTGACGCCGGAGGGCCAGGCGCGAGTCGCTGCGGCCAATTTGCGTCACGGGCTCTATGCCCGGACGCGCAACGGGGCTTTGCCCGCCCTGGGCGAAGACCCGGAGGATTATGCCGGGCTCATGAATTCCCTGGAGAATAATCTGCTGGAAGGCCTAGAAGGTGAGTTGAAGGAGCGCATCGGGGACACCCTGTGGCGGATGAAGCGCGCCGCCCTCGTGCAGGACGGCCTCGCCCTGAGGCGGATCAAGGCCGCGCAGGAAGCCCAGGAAATGATGACCCTGCCCCAGCGCGTGCGGTCTCATGAAAACCTCATACGCCTAGAGGACCTGGCCAGTGCGCTGCGGCGCCGCGGCAATGGCCCCACTGCCGAGGAAATCCATGACTTTGTGAAATGCTTTGACGATGACCCGACCGAGGAGATGCGGGAATTCTTCACTCTCCTCAAATCCCTGAGTAAGCTGCAAGACGGCCCGGAACGGAAAGCGGCGCTCCGCCAGGCTCGGGCGCAACTGAAGGAGTTGGATGAAAGCTACCGAAGGCTCTGCCGAAGCGTCGCGGAGCATTTCGACGAAATGCAATCCCCGGCGAACCTGGCGGCGCTGACGGCGGCCGAGGACGAACAATCGGTGGGCCTGCGGAGGGCGGAGGATTCCAGCCTGCGCCGATTGTGGCGGCTCATGAATATGCTCTTCCGGGTTCGAGAAGAGGCCCTGGGAAATATCAGAAATGAACCAACCTCCGGGGATGTTCATGAAAACATTAGAGAGCAAGCTCAGGAAATATAAAAAGTGCAACATGCTCCGGGGATGTGTATGAAAACAAAGGAGACCATGACAAAATGTCTGGTGAATTACACGCCATTTACACGAAAATTCAGGAATTGCCCGGTGATTGACAAAATCCGTGCGGACTTATTGACCGAACATGCCCATTTGGCGCGGTAATTGACGATATCGGAGCGAATTTCGCCCGGCGGCGCGTGCTGGTCCGTTGGGAGTCCCCCCGGCTCTGCCGCGGACTATTGTTGATAGCCTATCAATATAAGCTCTAACAGTTCGGGTGCGCGCGCCCGCCCTATTCCTGGCGAAGCGCGCTCATGGGATCGATCCGGCTGGCGCGGCGGGCGGGCAGGAAGCTCGCGAACAGGGCGGCCACCACCAGCACGGGTACCATGATGGCGAAGGTCAAGGGCCCTGCGGAGGGCACCCCGTCCACCAGGTGCGTCAGCAGGCGCCCCGCCGCCCAGGCGCCGGCGATGCCCACCCCCACGCCGGCGAGGATCATCCCCAGGCTCTGCCGGAGCACCATCCACATCACATCCCGCGCGGCGGCCCCCAGCGCCATGCGCACCCCGAACTCCGGCACGCGCTGGCTGGTCAAATAGGCCAGTACGCCGTAAATGCCCACACACGCCAGCAGCAAAGCCAGGCCGGCGAAGATGCCGAACAGCAGCAGGAGGAAGCGTTGCCGGGCAATGGAAGCGCTCACGAGCTGCTCCATGGTGCGAACCTCGTAGAGAGCCTGATCGCCCGGAGCTCCGCCCGTCGCGCGGCGCAATTCCCGGCGCAGCGGATCGAGCACGTTCAGCGGCGCGATGCGCGTGCGCACGGCAATCGACATCAGTTCCGACCATCGCCGCATCAACGGGTCCGGCACCTGGGCAAAGGGATAGTAGAACTGGGCGCGCACCTTGGCCTGATCGTCGCTGGCCAGCCCCCATTGCCGCACATGGCGCACCACACCCACCACGCGCGCGGAGTCATCGCCCGTAGGTCCGGACGAGAACGGACTGCTCTGTTCGGGGAGCCAGAGGTACTTGCCGATGGGATCCTGCCCGCCGAAAGCGCGCTGGGCCAGAACGTCGTCAATCACCACGACGTGCTCGTTGCCCAGGCGATCGTGGTCATCGAAGACTCGCCCGGCGAGCAGCGGGATGCCCATGACCTGGAAATAGTCCGGCGATACGCTGTTGGCCAACGCTTGGGGCTGGTCGTTCGTGGGCGGAATAGCCGAAGACGTCCAATAGCCAACCTGGTTGTTGCCTTCACGCATGGGGACGGTGTCGACCGTGGCCACGGACTGCACTCCCGGGATGCGGCGCGCGTGGTCCAGGACGTCTTGCCACGCCGCGCGGATCTGCGCGGGGTTGCGAAGGACATCGGGGGAAAGCGCCATGCGGCTGACCAGGACGTTGTGGTAGTCAAAGCCCGGGTCGAGCGCGGAGAGCCGCAGGAGCGCGCGCCCCAGGATTCCGGCGGAGACCAGCAGCACTACCGCCAAGGCGATTTCGGATATGACGAACCCGCTGTGCAGACGGCGCGAGCTTCCCGCCACGGTCCGCGCTCCCAAACGGAGCGCCTGCTCCAGGCCACGTGCCGGGGCGCGCAAGGCGGGCGCCAGTCCGAAGAGCAGGCCGCTTAACAAGGACACGCCGATGGCGAAGAGAAGCACATGCGCATCCAGCCCCACCTCCTCGGCGCGCGGCAAGCTGCCCGGCCAGAACGCCACAAACGGGCGGATGCCGAGGGCGGCAAGCCACACGCCCAGCAGGCCTCCGGCAAGCCCCAACACCGCGCTTTCCGTCAGGCATTGGCGCGCCAGGCGGCCGCGGCTCGCGCCCAGTGCCATGCGCATGGCCAACTCGCGCTCGCGCGAAACGGCGCGCGCCAGCAGCAAGCTGGCCACATTGACGCAGGCAATCAGCAGCACCAAGCTCACCGCGCCCAGCAGCAGCCAGAGCGTGGATTGCACATCGCCAACGTCCGGGCGCAGCGGCTGCGCGATGAAGGTGCGTTCCTTATTCGATTCCGGATACTGGGCGGCCAGATGACGGCCGATCAGCGCCAGGTCAGTCCGTGCCTCCGCCAGGTTCGCGCCCGGCCGCAGGCGCGCCAGAACCTGAATGCCGGGATGGCGGTCGCGATTCTGCATATTCGGCGAAGGGTCCTGGCCGAGCGGAGCGAACACGTCGCCCTCGTCTCCGATCAGCCGGAACCGTGCCGGTGTGATGCCGACGATGGTGTAGGGTTTTCCGTCGAGCACCAGCGTTTTGCCGAGCGCTCCCGGACTTCCGGCGTAGAAGCGCTGCCACAGACCGTAACTGATGATGATGGCGGGCGCGGCGCCACGCCGGTCTTCTTCCGGCAGAAAGGCGCGCCCTTGCGAAAGGGGAATGCCCAGGAGGGAAAACAGGTTGGAGGAAATCTCGAAGCCGTCCACGTACTCGGCCTTCCCGTTCTCACTCACCAAGCCGCCGTTAAAGCGATACGCCGCCATGTCCAGAGATCGGCTCGCGCGCTGGCAATCGAGAAAGTTGGGATAGGCGAATGCCCAGAGATTGCCAAAAATCGGGCTGGAAACGTGTTCCGTCTGTTCCTGGAGGGTGACGAGGCGGTGGGGCTGGGCGTAAGGCAGCGGCTTGAGCAGCACCCCGTTGACCACGGTGAACATGACGGTGGTGGCTCCGGTGCCGAGGGCCAGCGTCAACAGGGCGACCGCCGCAAACCCCGGCTTCTGCCGCAGGGTGCGCAGCGCATAGCGGAAGTCCTGCCACAGGTCCTCCAACCAGCGGGTGCCGCGGGCGTCGCGGCATTCCTCCTTCACCTGTTCGGGGCCGCCGAAAGCCAGCATGGCGAGCCGCCGCGCTTCCGCCGGAGCGTGGCCGCGCGCCATGAGGTCGGAGGTGTGTTGGTCAATATGGAAGCGCAGTTCCTTATCGAGTTGTTCTTCCATCTGCTTTCGCCGCCACAGGCGCTGCCACCACGTCATCGCGCACCTCCTTCGGCCATGCCGAGGATGAGGCTGACGGCCTCGGTCAATTGCTGCCAGCTCGCGGCTTCGGTCTCGAGCTGCGCCCGGCCCTGCCGCGTCAGGCGATAGAACTTGGCCTCGCGCCCGGTCTCCGTCTGCTTCCAGTCGGCCGCCAGCAGGCCGCGATTTTCGAGCCGGTGCAGCGCCGGGTAGAGCGAGCCTTGCGGAACCTGGACGACATCGCGCGAGACCTGTTGCAGGCGTTGGGCAATCGCGTAACCGTGCACCGGGCCGAGCGCCACAATTTTGAGGATTAATAAATCGAGGGTGCCTTGCGGAAGATCAAATTTGACCACCATGAGGGCTTATACCTCCAACTTCTACATATTAACATTAAGACAGGTAGAAGTGCAAGGTATGCGGTGGTTCGGGAAGGGATGAGAGCGTATCCGGCTAATGCAAACCCGCCAGGAAGACTTGCAACTCATGGAGCACGTCGCCCTCACGGGTGAGGTACAAATAATGCGTTGCGCCCGGCCACTCCAGTATGCGGGCATTGGGCACGGCGCTTTGCAGGTTTTTTTCCCACCGCCGGATGAACTTCATCAGCATGGAGTATTCCTCCTCCGCGGCCTGGCGCTGTTCGGGCGTCTGGCTGGGAGGCTTCTCTATCCGTTCTGCCGGCGGCAGTGGTAGTGCATAAATCGAAAGGACGGGTACCCGTATATGCGAATAATCCCGCTTTTTGGCACCGGCGTCGATCGCGTTATGGACCCAATGGGGAGTCCTGAACGCGCCGATCGACCCGTCGGGGTTGAAATCGTACTCATTGCGCACTTCCGATTCGCAAAACGCAAATCCCGCACTCTCCAATTGCGCGGCCCGGAAGGCCTGATAGGATTTCTTTCGATTCGCCTGGAGAGGGGAGGGCGGAGCTGGGGTGGGGGGCGACATTTTCTGGTAAGCCGCGCGATAGGCCGGATCGTCCCATGGCCAGTCCGTCGGGTCCGCACCGGCCTCCAGATAAACCAGGCCGGACAGCCGGTCGGAGTGCTGGTCGCCGACCGTGGTCAGTTCGGCGCCGGCCATCGAGTGGCCCACCAACACCGGCGCCGCAAGCTTGAGCGAGTCGATAACCTGGAAGACGTCATCCGCCAGCCGCTGGTCGTCATAACCCGTCTTGGGTCGGCTGGAGGCGCCGAAGCCACGCCGCGTGATGGCGTACACGTGGCAGACGCTCGTGAGTTTGGGGGCGAGGTCGTCGAAGATGTGCGCCGTGAGTCCAGACCCCGCCAGCAGCACGACGGGCCGCCCGGATCCACCCCAATCGAGCACTTCCAACTGTACGCCCTCTTCCGCCGTAACGAAGTGCACCTGGTGCGGGGAAGGGTCGTGCCAGACGGCGGGCTCCTGGCCCAGCGCCGACGTAAGCCAAAAAAGCGAAACGAGCAGACTGGCTACGAACCTATGATTGGCCACGGCGGCCTCCTTCTACGCGCGTGCAGCGCGGATCTGCACTCCAAAGGTCCGCGACTTGCTGCCAAGACGATCGAGAAAACACCTTCCAGGGGGGACAAGCTGCGGATGCATATGCGGCGTCCGCACTACGTTGCGGGCGTGACCAGAATGACTTTCGTTCCCGTCGCGCGACACACGTCAATCGCGTGCACCACATCGCCGTATGGCAATTTCCCATCGGCCTTCAAGAGAACCACTTTTCCGCTGTGGAGTTGCCTCAGCCGGCTTTCGAGATTCGCCCAGGGAACATCTTGGTTGTTGATCTTCAGCAGAGGCGAACTCTGCCCCGAGCTGAGAATTTGGACGACGGTTGATTCCGCGCCCGAGGGCAACGGAGGGCCCACCCGCACTTCCAGACCTTTCGGGGTTATGAATTTTCCGGGTTGCGGCGTTTCATGTTGGCCGGTCAGCAGGTTCGGAGCCGTGACGCCTGCGGTGTGCACAGCGTCCAGAACCTTCGCGACTTCGGCATACGGAGTGCGAGCGTCAGCCTTGATGTACAGCTTCCCTCCCAGGCCGGGCTTTTTCGCCAAGGCCGCGGGAGTGATGGGATCGATTCCAAAGTACACGCTGCCGCTGTGGGTGACCGCGATGATCAAGGCCCCTTCATTGTCCGCCTCGGGCATGGCGACGGCATTGCGCGTGGCCGCCAACTCCACGTGCACCCCTTTTTGCAGCTTCTGGGCGGTGGACAGAGGGGCGGCAAACAGCATGGTTATCAACACCACGAACGTGGCGCTCCAAACCCTGCGCCAGGGTCTTCCCCAGGGATTCAATGCAGTCGAGTTCATATCTTCTCCTCCTTTTATGGCCATGGTCGCCACCACCCACGCGGGCGTGACCCCCATGACCTCTCTTTCCTTGATGGCTTCGTCGAACCAACCGCGCAAACCAGCCCTGGTGCATTATTTGCCGTCGCGGACCATTTTCAGAGCGGGGCTTTGCTTCTCAGTCAGATTCTGCAACTCCGCCTCGCCCTTTCCCGTAAGCCGCATTACGAAGGAGGAAGGCGGGTCGTGGAGAGTCCGCGGGGGATGGGCCTCTTTGTGGCTGACCTGGAATGAGAATGTCTTCCCATCGAACTTTGGGTCGATCAGAGGCAGGGGAATCGAGTGCTGCGTATCCACCTGCCACGGGTCATGCTCGGAATTTCGGTGCAGGAAGAAGAAGAGGATGGTGCCGCTCAACTTCCCGCCGTCGTCCTTTACCGTGAGGACGATGGCCGGCAGGTCGTACATCCTGCCTCGCCACGTTCCCGCGATGGGTGATTCCGCGGCGGCGGCCGGCACGGCCAGGGTGGCCGCCAAGAGCAATCCAACAAGTCCTCGCATAACGCCTCCCACGAGTCGGCTATTGTCCTTTGCCCAAAGCCGCGATGCCCATGGTCCCGCCGAGGCCCATGGTTTCGACCACGGACGAAGGCACGATGACCATCGAACCCCTTTCCTTGATGGCCTCGTAGAGCATGTTCATGGCGCGCAGGTGCAGGGCCACAGGATTGTCGACGTAGACTTTGGAGGCCTGCTCGAACTTGGTCGCAATTTCCGTCTCGGCCTGTCCCAGGATGATGCGGGCCTGGCGCTCGCGCTCGGCCTGAGCTTGCCGCGACATGGCGTCTTCCAGAGCCTGAGGAATGTGGACATCGCGAATCTCGACGGACTGCACGGTGATTCCCCAGGGATTGGTCTTCTCATCGAGGATGCGCTGCAACTCGTGGCCCAGGATTTCGCGCTCGGTGATCATCTGCGCCAGTTCGTGGCGGCCGATGGACTCGCGCAAGGCCGTCTGGGCGCTCATGGTGATGGCGTCGATGAAATTCTCCACCTCCAAGATCGACTTCTCCGCGTTCCACACCACCCAGAAGACGATGGCGTCCACGTTTACGGGCACCGTATCGCGCGTCAGCGCGGTTTCCGCGGTCACTTTCGTTACGCGCACGCGCTGATCCACGTAGCGGCTCAGCGTGTCCACGACGGGAATGATGGTGAAGATTCCTGGCCCGCGCAGGCCGACGTACTTGCCAAAGCGCAGCAGCGCCACCTTTTCCCATTGGGAAGCTATCTTGATCGCGAAAAAGAAGTAAATGCCCACCAGAGCCCCGGCGAGAGCGGGCCACGGGCGGCCCCAAATCGCGGTTCCAATCGCGCCGGCGATCACGCACGCCACGAAGACAGTAATTCCCACACTACTGATCTTTTGAAGTTTCTCGTTCATGGCCTACCTCCTCTTCCCCAGAGTGGGGTAACGGTCAAACAAGACTTCCGCGACATCCTGAAGGGTGAACCCTCCGGCTCCGGCTCGGGCCACAAACTCGCTCACCAGTTGCTCAAGCTGCCGCTCGCGTTCCGAGTTATCAGGCTTCGCCTTACGATGGGAAATGAACGTGCCGGTGCCTTGCTGAGTATCCAGCACGCCGCGAATCTCCAGTTCCCGGTAGGCGCGCAGCACGGTGTTGGGATTGATGGCCAGATCCACCGCCACTTGGCGAACGGTGGGAAGCTGGTGTCCGGGCTCGAGCGCGCCCGTCGCCACCCCCGCCTGCACCTGATCGATAATCTGCCGGTAGACCGGGACGCCGCTCTGGAGATCGAGGGTGAACCGGAAGGGCATGGGCGAATTGGAGCGTTGCTCTCTCATCTAGAATTCCAGTGTACTAGTGTACTAGAACAATGTCAAGCGAAATTTTTGACTTTTTTTTGCCCTCGGATGGGGGGCGATTTGGCGGGCTGGATCAGACCTGTTTTGTCTGCCGATCTGACGAACGATATCGGCAGGCTGGCGCCTCGGCGAGTCGGAGGGATTTCCCTGGAAAGACTAATGAGCGCTGACGACATACCTCCGTCGACTTGTAGAAGGATTCATACGATTCCTCGAGCATTCCATCGTCGGTCAGAAAATCATGCCACAGGTCGGGTCTCCCAGAGTGGTTGCTACCCATTTCCCCCCTTGCTTCTCGAGATACACATAAGATTCAATGCCGCAAAGACTGCCGCAATAATGAGCGATGTAAACCAACGCCTTGGTTTTGTCAGCGTTAAAGCCCACGGCGGAAAGATGGATAAGCCCTCCGGATTGCGGATAGCGGTCGTAGAAACTATCCCATCCTTTCGCTTTGAAGGAGTCGCCAATCCGCAATTTCGGAACAAGTACATATGGTTTTTCAATGGGAAAGGCGCGGACGAAAAGCCTCGGCGTTTGATTCTCCTTCTTGTAGTCCGCAAGAGCCTCTGCCCAGGCTTCACGCGGACCCGTGAGGGAAGGGAAACACTCCGGCCGACGGCGGTCACCTTCCGTTTCCTGCTGAATGATAAGAGAATCACTTTTTGTGAACCATCCGCCCCAAACCCGATTGCTTGGCAAGAGAGCCCCGTACACCGCGTACGCCTCGGGCTCGGCATAAGTCTCAACTGCTGGATTCCCATTTTGGGGGATTTGCGTTTGCGGGCCTGCCAAGAGGGCCAACAGGCATGTAATCAAGCATACTCGCATGAATCTCCTCCTGTCACTCTTGCACACCCCCGCTCCGCGGGGGGGAGGAAAGTTGAGCATTCAGGCTTATGCCTCCGTTTGATCCTCTTAGCATCCAAATGGTTGGCTCGGTCTGCTCAGCACGCATCAACTGCGATCAAAGAACCGAAAGCCTCACACCAAGGTTGTCATAATGGGAACCGTCGGCCCGGCAGGCTGGCACCCCGACGGCTGGGGGCGATTTCAGAAGGGCCTTGTGAGAGCTGACGCCACACCTTTGGGGGCTTGTAGAACGGCACGCTGCGATAGGCCACCCCGACTCGTCGGGGCGATGGCCGGCCAGAGAGTCTTTTCACCGACTGCTTTGCAGCGCGCGCGTAGTCTCGGGATGTCCCTCGCTGGCGATTTGGAGAATCGGTTCCAGGAAGCGGCCGTATTTATTCAGGGTGACTTGATCATGAGAGGCAAAGGCTGTCTCGACCGCGTTCACGGTGGCGGGCGTCACGATTTCAAGCCGGCCGACAAAGACGCGTACGATTTGTGCCGGCGTGGGATGGATGGTGAGAGGCAAAACGTTGTCGACGAATCCGCGGGGCACGATGTAGATCAGGCGGCTGCCCTCTTCGAACCAGGAGTCGCGCCAGGTGTTCACCATGGCCTGGGCTTCGTCGGGATAGAGACCCTGATCAACAAGAATCCCTTCCAGATCGACGCGCAGAGCATCGACGCTGCCGGTCGGCTCCGGAGGGTCAAGCACCGTCTCATTCGTCGGGACGCGCGCCAGACGAAAGCCGACTCGTTCGCCCCGGCGCTCGAAGAGAATGATGGCGGGAATCTTGGCTGCGCTGAGACTCTTGATCGCCAGCTTGCCCTCGGAGGTCTGCTGAGCAGAGAGCGGCAAAGGAGCGCCCGAAACTCCACGATAGAAGAGGAACTTCTCTTGCTGTTCGCCCGCACTGGTATTGACGCGAAGCGGTGCGGAAGAGGTCGCGCGCGCCGCGTAGTAGCGATTCGCCCCACTTTCGCGCGGGAACTCGCCCGTCACGTTCGGGGAAACGGCGACATCATTCCACACAATGCTTCCTTCCCTCTGCAACTGGCTCAAATTGACGTAACGCAGAGGGTCGGCGGGCTGAACACTCGCCGCATGGGGATACCACTCGGTGATGACTCCCTTGGAGAAAGCCACGCTCACCGACACGCTTACATCGCTGGGAGAGTAAAAATACATCACCGGGGTCTCCATGCGAATCGTGCCGCGCAGCCCGATTTTGAGGTTGGCTGTGCGGAAGTGCTCCACGAATCCGGGCAAATCGGCCGGGTCAAAGACGGGCCTCCATTCCACCGCGTGGCCGTCCATGCCGGCAACCGCCGTAAACGTTCCCCACTCGTGGACCGTCAGGTCCGAAGAAGCGTTCTGCCCGACTGCCCTGAGCCCGCCGGCGACGCAGAGGGCCAACAGGCCAAAGGCCAGCAAAGAGGGCAGCCGGAATCCCACTTCCCTGCCCGATATCGACTTCTTCATTCGCGAGTTCATTTGCTTAGCCCTCCTGCCGACGGGGTGGCGAGGAGATGTCTCCCCATTTTTGTTACGCCACATACGATCGGCTTATTGGCATCATTTGCTCAAGAATATCGTGATGGTGCCCGATTCGTTGTTCGATACGACGATGTCATCCTTGCGGTCGTCATTCAGGTCGGCGATGGCAAGTCCGGACCAGCCGGTCTGCACATCGCGTGTGGAAACCTGGAACGTGCCGTCCTTCGAGCCCAGGTACAGCATCAATCTATTGTTTTGCGCACAGGAGACAACGATGTCGCGGAATCCGTCACCGTTGAGGTCGCCGGTGGCGACGCCGTTGGGGCCGCGGCAACCGGCGAGGGAAAAAGGCGAGCCGCGCATTTTTGTGAAAGCGCCTTTGCCGTCGCCGAGCAGGACGGTCACGCCGAGTTGTTTCGGGTCTGTGACATCGCGGTCGTAAGGAAGAACCACAAGGTCGAGGTTGCCGTCCTTATTCATGTCGTCGATGGCGACGGCCCACGGAATGGCTCCCGCCGGGAACGGAGAGCCCGGAGCGTCATGCAATCCGCCCTTGCCATCACCCAGCAGAATGGAAACGGCATTGATGTCCATATCGGTGGTGACGACGTCGGGCTTGCCGTCTTTATTGAAGTCGGCAGAGCGCAGGCGTTGATAGGGGCGCTTGCCGGTATTAAAGGGCTGTCCCGGCAGAATGAGGTTCCCGGCGCCGTCGCCCAAGAACATCAAGATTTGATCGTGTCCCCAGCTATCCGTGACCACATCGAGCTTGCCGTCACCATTGAAGTCCGCCGCGGCAACGCCGTGAACGTGCGGATAGGACGTGGTGGCAAAAGGAGAATGCGGCGAGGGCTTGAATCCGCCCTTGCCATCGCCGAGCAGGATGGTGAGATAGGGCGTTTGGGTATTGGCAATCACCACGTCAAGATTACCGTCGCCATTGAAGTCGCCCATCGCCATGTCATTCGGATTAGGTCCGGTCGGGCAGGGTGGTCCCGGCGCCGGAAGGAAGTGTCCCCGGGCGTCGCCAAGGAGCACGCTGAGGGTTTGGCTGGTCTCATTGGCGACGAGAATGTCCGGCTTACCGTCATGATTTACATCCGCGATGACGATGCGCGTTGGGCCCTGGCCAACGGGCAAGACGATCTGATCAAAGCTTGCCGCCGGAGGCGAGCTTTGCTCGTCGGCGATGAGCCCGCCGGCGACGCAGAGGGCCAGCAATCCGAGCGCCAGCAAACGAGGCGACCGGAATCTCGCTTCCCTGTCCAATAGAGATTTCTCTACCTGCAAGTTCATGTTCTGAAGTTTCCGTTTTTCGTTGTTTTTGCCCTACGTGCCAAGAGACGCTAAAAGAGGGTGGACTGTTAACAAGCGGTGGGAATTATCCGGTGGGAGGGAGACCGGATTGCGCAGAGCAAAGCTCTGCGGCTTTAGAATGCAGCATCGACCCGGATTGCGCAGAGCTCTGCGAATCGGTAACCGCGAATCCGCAGCGAAGCCCCAACCGCCCCGATGTATCGGGGCGCAATCCGAAGGGGGAGATTCAATCCAACAGTCCTTAGTTCTTACGAGCGGGTGTGGCCGTTCCCAACGAGGAACGCTCCCAATAGCGCCAAACCGCGATGTCGTCAAAGCCCAGTTCGTTCCACCACCGGTCCAGCATGGGCTGATCGAGGCGCAGGATTCCTTCTCGCGTGATGCCGGCGGGAGGAGGTGCGAGCTTTGCCAGGTGATCGTAGATCAGCCCTCGCTGCAGCTCATCGACCCGCGCCAGCAGATGCCACAGAGTGAGGGCGTCGCGTGGGCGAGTCTCGCCAAGCACGATGGCCAAATCCTCCGCGCGTTGTTGCGGCGTGCTGTCCTCAAAATCGAATCTCGTCAAGGCGGCGCGGAACTTCGATGACGCATCTTCTAAGTACGGTGTGCCGGGACCGACCTTAGGCCGGGTGGCGCAAGCGGCGCCGGCGGGGATGAAGGACTCATGGCCATTCAGTTTGAATCCAACCCACCCCAGCGAGGTGCGCACCACGCCCGCCCCCGAGTAGTCCACTTGCAAGGTGTAAGCGCAACCCAGGTCCACCGTCGTCGCCGAGGGCGTGTCGACCACAAATTGGCCGGGAGGCGCCCAGATATAGGCATGAATGGTTCCGCGATCCAGAGCAATCTGTTTCAGGCCGGCGCTCATCGCGAGCAAACGCAGACGAGTGCTCGGGTCCACCTCGATCTCGCCAGTATCTTCAGCCCGGAGGTTGGCCCGCGACTGAGGGTCGGTTTCCAGCAATTGGCCAACGCCGAGACGGCTGGTTCCTTCTTTCCCCCCGATGGTCTTGGGCCCGATGCGAGGCGTTCCTTCCACGCGGGACACATCCCAACCCGCCAGCGTAGCCGGAGCCTGCTTTTTTGCTTGGACGAGAAATATCAATACAGAGATAGCCGCCACGGCAGCGGCCGCGGTCGCCAGAACGGGAAACAGCCTCATCCCCCACGGAAGGAAAGCCCACGGTCGGTCGCGAACGATCTCAGGAAATGCCGGGGCGGGACGGTCATATCGAAACTTCCCGAGCAGCCCTTCCAGCCTCTGGATTTCCGGATCGGGTTCGCCCGACCCATCCCACAAATAGTCGTCTCTCGTTGTCAGCGGTTCGTTGTCCGTTCGGTGATTTCCCGTATCCATAATTACGGCGTCTCCACTTCTGGCCGATTGCTGCCCGGGTGGGGGCTCAGTTTCGCGCGGAGCTGCTGCATGCCGCGATGCAGATTGACGCGAACTGAGCCGTGCGTCAGTCCGGTGCGCGCGGCGATCTCCGGGCCGGTCATGCCCTCCACAAGGCGCAGAATCAATGTCTCGCGATAGGCGTCGGGCAACGCCCGGATGGCGTCAAGAATTGCGGCGGCCGGGCTGGGATGATCGGCCGTTATACCGGCGTGCTCGACATCGTCCTCAGATGTTTCTTCCCCCAATTGATCCTCGGGCACAGAGCGCCGGTGATAGTCATTCGCCCGATTGCGAGCGATGGCCGCCAGCCACGCTCCGAAGCTTGCGGGCTCCCGTAGGGTTGACAACCGGCGGAGCGCCAGCAGGAAGACGTCCTGAACGAGGTCATCCACCTCGCCTACGGGGACCTTGGCAAGCAGAACGCCGTGGACCATTCGCGCGTAGCGATCGTAGAGGCGGCCGAAGGCTGCCCGGTCGCCCGCCCGCGCCGCGCTGACGAACATCGCGTCCTCGGAGACTTCCGGCACGGACTGCTCCCGCCCAGGCCGACTCCCCAAGCCCGCCGCGAGCAAGTCAACTCCCTCTCCTGACCTCAAGGCCATCCGCAGCAAATCCCCACCAAATAATAGACGTTCCCAGGGGAAGAAGTGTTAACAATCCGGAGGCTGCCCGGCGTCTAATGAGATTGCCATAATTGGCCGATATATCCGATGTGCCAAAGCCCTGCCCCAACGCGAGACTGCTCCTCGCGGCCATCGCGGCCTGCCTCGCCCTTGCCGCGCCAGTCAAAGCGCAGCAGTACAGTTTTCGCTACTATGGACCCGAAGAGGGCCTCACCAATCTGGCGGTTAAAGTCCTCTTTCAGGACCGGACCGGCTTTATGTGGGCGGGAACGGAAAGCGGGGTGTTCCGTTTCGATGGCCAGCGGTTTCAGCGCTACGGGTCGGCAGAGGGTCTGGCCCGCGAAGTTGTTTTGAGCCTCGGCGAGGCGCCGGATGGCAGCATGTTGGCAGGATACCGCGGGGGTCTGTATCACCAAGTCGGAGGGCAATTCGAAAAAGTGCCGCTGCCGGGTGCTCAAGGAGTTGACAGTTACAGTGGGATACTTTTTGACGGCACGGGACGGACCTACATTGCCACGGAGCGTGGTCTGGTGGAAGCCACTACCCCAGACCGAGGCGGCCGCCTGTCTCTTCGCTTACTCACCACGCCCGCCAGTGCCGGCGGACCCGAAGCTCGCGGGATTTTCCTGGAACGGGGAGTGGTGTGGTTCGGGTGCGGCACCAGCCTGTGCCGGATGACCGAGGCGGGAGTCGCTGTGTTGGGCAAGGCCGCCGGCCTGGCGGCGGGAAGCTGGACGAGCATCCGTCGCGATGGCGCGGGCGATTTGTGGGTGCACGACCTAGTGAAGTTCGCCGTACTGCGGCAGGGAAGCACGCGCTTTGACACCTCGAGTCCAGGGTTTCCGCAAACCGCGGGCGGGTGCCAGATGCAAGTGGACGGCAGAGGCAGATTGCTGGTGCCCACTGTCGCTGGCCTGACCATTTACCAGGGACGCCACTTCCGCACCGTAGGCGGTCGCGAGGGCTTGCGTGGCCCGGCTTATTCCGTGCTACGCGACCGCGAAGGCTCCATCTGGTTGGGCATGGCCGGCCATGGATTAGCAAGATGGAGAGGGTACGACGAGTGGGAAGCCTTCACTTCCGAAAGCGGTCTGGTGAGCGACTTGATCTATCAGATCCTGCCTCTGGGCAATGGCACGGTACTCGCCGGTACGGAGGACGGCCTTTTTGCGGGACGAAAGAGCAGAGACGGGTGGACCTGGCAAAGAGACACACGGGTGGGGAGAGTGCCGATCCACTCCATGCAACTGGAAGCGGACCGAAGTCTCTGGCTGGGCACCGAGCGCAATGGCGCGGCCCGCATCGATGCGCGCACTGGGCGCACCGAGTGGTTCAAGCAGGATCGCGGGCTGGCAGGATTAATCGTTTACTCTCTGGCTCTCGGCCGGTCGCAGCGGATCTGGGCCGCCACCGATAACGGTGTCTACGTCGCTCAGCTCTCTGAGAAGCTCTTCCATCGCGTGGAGGAGGTGCCGGCGGTTCGTTGTTACGCCGTAATCGAGGGGCCCGGCGGGGACATCCTGGTCGGCGCCACCGCTGGGGTCTTCCGGTTGGCGGGAGGCCGCTGGCAACACATCACCACCGCCGACGGGTTGCGCCACGACGTGGTTCTGACCCTCGCCGCATCCCGGCCCAACGAATTCTGGGTGGGTTATTGGTACTCCGGCAGCGTGACGCGCATTCGGGTGGAAGGTGAGCGCCTCTCCATGACGCACTATGGCAGCGAACTGGGGCTGCGGGGGGAAATGACTTACTTCCTCGGCTTCGATGCGCGCGGCCAATTGTGGGCAGGAACCGATCAAGGCGTGCGCGTCTTCAACGGAGACCACTGGGATCAATACGACCATAATGACGGCTTGATCTGGGACGATTGCGATCTCGAGGGCTTTGCGGCGGAACCCGACGGCACGGTGTGGATCGGTACCAGCGGCGGCCTGGCGCGTTTTACCCCCAGTCCTCTGCCACCCCAGGCGCGCTCACCGGCCGTCATCTTCACCCAACTGACCTTGGGGAAGAAACTCGTCGAGGAGGATCGCTACATCTCGACAAGCTATACATCCAACTCTCTGACGGCGCGTTATTCGGCGCTCGCATTTGCCCGCGAGAGCTCCAGGGTTTTCCGATATCGGCTGCAACCGCTCTTTGCGGACTGGCGGGAGACTTCGCAGCAGGAGCTGCAGTTCCCAGGGTTGCCCCCGGATGATTACCGGCTGGAGGTGCAAGCCCGCGACGCTTGGGGCCCGTGGAGCAACCAGCCGGCCGTATTCGCCTTTCAAATCCGACCGCCGTGGTGGCGCACGTGGTGGATCATTTGCTTACTCGGATTGACGCCACCCGCCATCGTGCTCCTGCTCTTGCGCCAACGGCACCTGCGGCAGAAGCAGATTCAGCGGGCGCTTGAGGAAGCCGTCACGGCGCGCACCAAAGAACTTGCACAGGAAAAGGCCCACGTTGAACAGGAGAAGGCGCGCGCGGAACAGGAAACAATGCGCGCCGACGCTGCCAACCGGGCCAAGACCGAGTTTCTGGCCAACATGAGCCACGAAATTCGCACTCCCATGAATGGCGTCCTGGGAATGACCGATCTCCTCCTGGGAACGGAATTGGACTCCGAGCAGCGTGAATATGCCGGCATGGTGAGAGCCTCCGCCGAGTCACTGCTTAATGTCATCAACGACATCCTGGACTTCTCCAAGATTGAGGCTGGCAAGCTCGAACTGGAAACCCTGGAATTCAACCTGCGCGGCAGCATCGAGCCAACCCTGAAAACGCTGGCTCTGCGCGCCCACCAGAAAGGCCTGGAGCTGAACTGCTTCATTGAGCCCGATGTGCCCGAGGCTTTGGCGGGTGACCCCAGCCGTTTGCGGCAGATTCTGGTGAACCTGCTCGGCAATTCCCTGAAATTTACCGAGCGAGGAGAAATCAACCTGCGCGTGCAGCGGGAGTCGATGAGGGAAGATGCCTTGAGTCTTCGCATCAGCGTCGAGGACACTGGCATTGGCATCCCCGCCGAGCAACAGGCGCGCATCTTCGAGGCCTTCACCCAGGTGGATGGCTCCACCGCCCGTCGCTTTGGTGGTACGGGCTTGGGACTGACCATCTGCTGCCAACTCGTGGAGATGATGGGAGGCCGCATCTGGGTGGAAAGCGATCCTGGCCAAGGCAGCACGTTCCATTTCACGGCCCGCCTCGGCATTCCCAAGGCCGCCGCGTCTCCCCTGCCCGTGGAGAAGCCCCAACTGAAAAGTCCGCGGGCGTCGGTAACCCGCCGCTCTCTGCGCGAGGAAAGAAAGCCCCTCCGCATTCTGCTGGCGGAAGACAACGCCGTGAACCAGCAGCTTGCCTCGCGCGTGTTGGAGAAGCACGAGCACCACGTGGTTACCACCGCGAATGGGCGCGAGGCGTTGGAGCGTCTTGAAAACGAGAGCTTCGACTTGGTCCTCATGGACGTTCAGATGCCGGAGATGGACGGCTTCGAGGCGACGGCAACGATTCGCAAGAGGGAGGCGGCGACGGGAGCCCACCTCCCCATCGTGGCCATGACCGCCCACGCCATGCAAGGTGACAAGGAGCGCTGCCTGGCGGCGGGCATGGACGGCTATCTCCCCAAACCCATCAGCGTCAAGGAACTTCTCGCCGTTCTTCAGGCGGTGCTGGATCGGCCCAGGACGCATGTTGTGCACACGGTCCCAGTGTCTCCCAGCCCCGACTCCAAACTTTTGGTTGACAACCCCTTATAACCTATGAATGGCCAGTCATAACCCGTTATCTGTACCTCGTACACATGGCAACTCATTTGTTTTTATATGCTTACAGATAGACCATCCTTCCATTCATTTGTTTTCAATAACTTATGGGGAAGCGAACCCCTCGTGGGCCAGAAGACACGTGCGGGCTGACCATTTTCGCGCCTTTGCCCTCCACTCGGAAGGCAGCGATTTGAAACTGCAAGCCGCGCGCCAGCGGAGGCGAGGAGGCGGCGCAGGTTCGCGCCACCCGTGAAAGGGGTGATACAATCCGGAGCACGGGGGGTGGCAATGGAAATTTCGGTCAAAGAGTCCGCACCGCCAGTCGCATTTTCGCCGGCAATTTTGTCAAGTAGGTGGCAGGGGATTTTCCTCGCCTGCTGCCTGCTCATGGCCGCACCAGCCCAAGCCGCGACGCCTTTGTTCCAATCGTCTTTCCGCAAGCCGCATCACGATTGGACCGTGGTGCGCGGTTCCGCCGCCGCCGACTCCTCCGTCACGCACCAGAACAACCCCTCCCTGCGCGTCGAGCGCGAAAGCGGCGCCGAAGACGCCTGCATTCGCCTGGCGCCCGTGGCTCTTACCCTGGGCAAGCGTTACGAGCTGAGCGGCTGGGTGCGGGCGGAATCCCTGGAAGTCCACGATCTGGACCGCTCACCCATAGCCTCCGGCGCGACGCTCACGATGGCCTCCATGCCCTTTGACGTTCACGCCGCTTCGGTGGGCGGCACCGAGGGGTGGACGCATCTCACCCTGCGGTTTGTCGCCAGCCGCACGCGCGACGAAGTCCTTTTAACGGTCGGCAGCGGCGGCTCGTTCCGTGGCCGGGCGTGGTTCGAAGGCATTCAGCTCGAGGAAGCGACGTCCGCAGGCGATTGGCCGGCCCGCGACGCCGTGCAGACCTTTGGCCCCGCCTATCGCTACCCCGCCGCCGGCTGGATCTATCTCCACATTGAAGGGCAACCCTACGAGCGCGGCTACCAGCATGGCCATCTGATGGCCCGCGAGATTCCCGAGTATCTGGAGCGTTGTGCCGCCGACCTGGGCGGCAAGGAGCGCTGGGGAAACTATCGAACCTCCGCCAACGCCCTCTTCCTGCGCGGCTTCGACCACGAAATTCTGGAGGAGATGCGCGGCATTGCCGACGGCGCCTCCGACGCCGGCGCCCGCTGGCAGGACCGCCGCATCGACCTGATGGACATCGTGGTGGTCAACACCACGGTGGAGTTGGGCGAGCTTGCCTCCGCCGTCTCCACCACCCCCACCGGACTCGAAGGCCACGCCTTTGACAAGCCTCCCTACGCCGGCCCCAAGCGCGATTCCGCCGTCGACCATTGCAGCGCCTTTGCCGCCGCCGGCCCCGCCACGCGCGACGGCAAGATGGTGATTGGACACACCACCTGGTGGTCGTTGACGCTCGCCGAGCAGACCAACGTCTGGCTCGACATCCAGCCCGCCTCGGGCCATCGCGTGCTCATCCAAAGCTACCCCGGCGGCATCGAGAGCGGCACGGACTGGTATCAAAACGACGCGGGAGTGGTTCTGACGGAAACCACCATTGACCAAACGCCCTTCAACATTCAAGGCACGCCGGTGGCCTTCCGCGCCCGCATGGCCATTCAGTACGGCGGCAACATCGATGAGGTGGTTCGCTACCTCGGCACGCGCAACAACGGCCTTTACACCAATGAGTGGATCATGGGCGACGCCAAGACCAATGAAATCGCCGTCTACGATCTCGGCACCAACCACACGCGCCTGTGGCGAAGCTCCAGGAACGAGTGGTTTGGCGACACGCCCGGCTTCTACTGGGGTGATAACAACGCCAAGGACCTGAGTGTTCGCCTGGAGGACTATCATGACCCGCAGGGCGACCCTGACTATATTCCCTACGTCCCCGGCCCCCGCGACCTCGCCTGGCAGGAACTCTACCGCCGGTATCGCGGCCAGATTGACGAGCAGTTTGGATTCCTCGCCTTCCGCACGGCGCCGCTGGTCAGCGATGGCGCCATGGACGCCAAGGTCGCGACCTCCGACATGGCAACTCATCTGATGGTGTGGGGCGCCATCGGCAAGCCCAACCAGCGCGAGCGCCTGCCCAACAAGTGGGACTACGCGAAGAATGACGGCCTTTATCCCTCGGGGTATTACCTGTTTCAGGCAGAGCCTTCCGAAGCATTACGCACCGCCATCGAGCAAAACGAAAAGACCCGTCTGGCGGCGTCCCTGGACTTGCCCGCTAGCAAGACCATTGAAATCTCCGGCCCCCCATCCTATGCCGACCGCCTGTGGAAAGGGTGGATCCTGCCCGCCTCCGACGCGGACACGTGGTTTGTGGCGGGCTCGGCCGAGTATGCGGACGCGCTCCGATCCAAAGATCCGGAAGAGGCGATGAACGTTCAGCGCACCATGTGGCGCGGCTTGCAGTTGAGCCCGGATAACCCGTTGAATCATTTTCGCCGGGAGCGCGCGAAGGGTGTTTTGTTTCTCGACTCCCTGCGCCACAAGCTGGGTGACGACGCCTTCTTCAAACTGATGACCGACTATTTCGCCGCCCACACCACGCAGACGGTTACCGCGCAGTCGTTTCTCGCCAAGGCCGGCGTCAGCTTTGATCCGATTGACCCACCCGAGGGCCCCGCCTATCTCACCAGCGACATCGGGCGCCGCCTGGCCTCCGCCGTGATCGTCTACGGCACCCTGCGCGACGCCGGAGCGAACCGCTACGCGGCCGAACAAATGCAGAGCCGCTTCCTAGATGGCTACGAAAGCCGCGTGCCGATCTACAAAGATTTCGAGGCTGGGGACGACGTGCTACGCCATCGCGATGTGGTCTTTGTGGGACGCCCGGAGGCCAACTCCGCGCTCGCCCTCTGGTCCGCAAAACTCGGCCTGGATTATCAGGCCGCCGCCTTCCGGATCGATGGCCAGGTGCACGCCTCGGAACGCGAAGGCCTGATCCTGGCCGCGAAGAACCCGTTGGATCCCGCTCACATGGTCCTCATCGTGGCCGGCAACGACGCCCTCCGCACCGTAAAATCTCAAAAGGCGGATTTGCCCGCCGACGAATACCTGATTTTTCGCGACGGCGACGAACCCATCAAGGGCTTCCTGCGGCATAACTCCACCCCGCCCGCCCCCGGCCATCCCTAGATCGAAACTCGAAACTGGAAATTCGAAACTCGTAGCGCGGCGTGGAGGAGCCGCAACCAATGCGTCTCGTAGGGGCTGGGCTTGCCCT
>Ga0326727_10005543_pt1 | contig 35920 bp, 29 predicted proteins | sample MB2enrmetagenome_FD_207643 | JGI IMG/M metagenome (GOLD analysis project Ga0326727, IMG submission 207643) | Lab enriched peat soil microbial communities from McLean, Ithaca, NY, United States - MB29MY | ecosystem: Environmental > Terrestrial > Soil > Wetlands > Peat | place: USA: New York...
GTACAACCAACGCCGTCGGCACAGCGCATTGGGCTATCAATCTCCAGTTGCCTTTGAAACCCAATCCATGACAAACTAACCCAAGATAAACACTTCCGCCCCCGTCCACCAATTCGGGGGAACCTCAAGGCCCTTTTTCGATTCCCCTCTCCCTTTTCCCCGCGTGCGCGGGGACATGGGACGAAAGTCCCGCTTGGTCACTGTTCTCACAAGAATCTGAGATGCGCCCATCCGCTCCTTGTTGTTCGTTGACCCGGGCCGGGCCAACCGCTCCCCGGCGCTGGCCCGCACCTTCCGCTTGCGTCGCCGGCCCAATCAGGGAACATTTCAGCCGTGACAACGGCCAACAAGATCACCATCGCCCGGATTCTCTTGGTGCCGTTTTTCATCGGCCAGGTCATCTCCTACGTCCACACCGGCCAGCCGGCTTATCGCCTGGGGGCTTTGCTCACCTTCGCCATCGCCGCCCTGGCGGACGCGCTCGACGGTTACGTGGCCCGCCGCTACAACCAGCGCAGCGAATTGGGCGCCATCCTCGACCCGCTGGCGGACAAATTGCTGCTCGTTTCAGGCATCATTCTTCTCAGCCTGGAAAACCGCCGCCTGTTGGACCGCATCCCCATGTGGCTGACGGTGACCGTGCTGAGCCGCGACGCCATCATCCTCATCGGCCTGGCGCTGATCCATTACATGATGGGCAAAGTCCAGGTGCGTCCGCGTCTGACCGGCAAAATCTCCACCGTCCTGCAAATGGCGATTGTCTTGTGGATTCTTTTGGGCTGGGAGGCGCGCCCGTTGCGCTGGCTGGCGGCGGCGGCCGGCCTCTTCACCGCCGCCTCGGGCCTGCTTTACATCCTGGACGGCGTCCGCCAACTGAACACCCACCCCGCCAGCGCCCCCGCCCCCTCCCAGGACCACTTCTAACTCCGCCACCGCTCCAATCGGTCCTTTCGAGTGACTGGCTTCCTCTTCATTGCCTCCGATTTCGGGTAAGATTTTCCCGTGAGGCAACGATATCTATCTCCCCCTCCTTTCTGCTCCTCCCGGGTAACATCTATTTTGAGGCAACTCGGGGGCGCTGGGAATGGAGTGGGTGGCAACAATCGCGCTTGACAGATCAGGCCGGGTTTGAAATGATGGCGCCGTTCCTTGAGAGAGATGCAAACTGGTGTGGAAGAGAAAGCGATTGATTGATAGCGGGATGGGTGTTGCATAGACGTGCTCATGCCTGGAATAGAGGTCGTGGGAGCGGCGATCCCCACGACCGTTAGTCGCGCGAATATGCACTGGGAAGGTCCATTTAAGGGTGAACCAAGATAGCCTTCGCTTTCAAGGAGACTGCCGAAGACAGGGATTAATATGTGTGCCGAAATCGTTCGTCCTGCGCGAATCTTGTTGGTCACCATTTTTTGGGTTTTCCCGATGATGGCCCACGCCATTCTCCAACCATTCCTGTGGCCAACGGATCCGTCCCTCGACCCAACCTGTACGAATTCAGCTAATATCGGAACGTGGATTCAGAACACACGGTCCCTGAATTTTGTGCCCAAGGACTTCACTCAGATTGATTTTGCAGAGGACTATGGAGATGTTGCTTTCGTGCAGCTGGATTGGCCTGACGATAGAGATACAACAATGTACCTTGATGACAGCGAGGGATACATCGAAACTAACCCGCATGTTATATGGGAGGTCGAACTCGGTTCTGGTGCGATGACTGGCGTAACTTCACTACAAGCGGCTGCAAGCAGTCAGCAGGCGACGGACCTCCAAGAGGGTAACACGATCATTTCACAAAACTATTATGGGACAATTCCCTACAATATGGTTGGAGTGTCCTTAGGAAATTTGAATCTGAATTACGTCGCTTGGATTGAAGACGGAGGCGCTTACGCTGCCGACGACGCAGAAGAAGACCTTCAGTCCCTGACCGTGTTCGTGGATTGGGGCACTGAGTACGACGGCAGCAAGGAATACCTCAGTTTGTATTTTCCCTTTAATGTTGGGGCGTATACGACTGACCCGCAATCCCTGTCGTTGTCAACTGTATGTGAAACCCTGCTGGGATATCCGACGGTCAGTGACTATTTGGCGTCGATAATCCAGGGTCTTCTCAATGATCTTGCTGATAATCCAAACGTCATGTTTCTTCAAGGGGCGCCGCCGGAGGATCTCGTCCTATATGACCTGTCGTCGACCAATTCAATCACGCAGATAGCGCTGTTGTCCGGGCTCCCGGCTCCACCTAGCGGAGTGAGCGCCTTGGAGGGTTTTTACGGTTCGATTAATCAGTACGACGCAGGGATCGTATATGGCTTGCCGACTCGATTTACAATTCCACCCCCTCTAACTGGAACATATACTGCTGGGGGAAACTCATGCGGCGCTGTGAGTTTGCGACTGGCCTTGGGTATTGCAGGGGCCAGCACCGCTGCACTGGCGCCAACAAACATTTACAATAACGTCATGACGCCAAATGGTTTTACATCGCTGGACAATGTCTCTAACGCTTTTGATTGGAAGGCGGCGCGGGATTGGATTAATGGGGTAGCGGTTCGCCACGATAAAGGCACTCCGTTCCCACCGGTCGGTCTGCCAGCCGGTGCGCACTGCAGCTTGTGGTTTGGATTGACGTCCCAGCAAACAACAGCCGACTGGGCCTATATTGATGGCGTGTTGCAACAACATCTTCACCCGCTCGTTCTGCGGACGGATTTGGGGGTAGGCTCCTTGCCTGGCGGCGGGCATGTGATTCTTCTGATTGGCGCGGGTTTCAGCGCCTACGTTCAACAGGCCTATCGCCGCTCGGGCAATTATTACATCGTCATTGATCCTGCAGGACATTATTTTGTAAATCCGGAAGGGATTCACTACGGGCGCGTTCAATATCTGCAGGACCAAAATATCGGCATCGCCTATGGCGGATACTACGCGATTTACCCGAAGGAGATCCTGCAAACAAGAATCACGGATAAAACGACTGGCAACCCGCGTTTATATTTTGAAGGAATAAATCTACCGACGGAGAATCTCCAAGTGGACGTTAGATCGCCCGTAACGCTATTGGTCTCGGATGGGATGGGTAACCTCACCGGCGTTCAGACAAATGGGACCGCGGTAAATGGTGTGCCTGGATCCGCCTACGATGCCGAGTGGGCTGACGAAGAGGAAACCGGTTTTAGCTATTACCTGACCAATGGCATTCAGACGGTGGAAGTGAACTCGCCGGAGATTGCGGCTTATGAAGCCTTCGTAACTGGAACGAATAATGGCGAGTTTACATTGGACTGGAGTGATACAGGAGGCGGGCATGATTTTGCAGGTGCGGTTACGAATACTATTCAGAGTGGCCAACAACTAGCCTACAATCTTGGGGTAGTCCCCCCTTCACTCGCAATCAGTAAGGCCGCAAGCGGGGTTAGTCTGTCATGGTCAACAAACGTTCCAGGTTTTGTGCTCCAGAAAACAACTACGAGCTTGCAAAGTGGTTGGCAAAGCATAGGTGGAATCACCAACGTGATCAGGAATCAGTTTGTGGTCACTAATGCGGCATTGGGACCATTCGGCTTCTATCGCTTGCTTAAGAATTTTCCGTAGTCCACACTGACTCAAAGCTAGGATGGCACGTCCTTTCTCTGCAGCGGATAGAGCGGATCGGATGGGTCTGACCCGACCTCGGAAAAGTAGTCGTGACAAAAGGAGAATTGTGCTTCGAAAACCCCGCGAAGTCCAAATGAGGACACCGCCAATCTCCGCCGCTGGTTGCGCTTTGGGCGAGGCGCGATACACTGCCGGCAATGCAAGCGAACCTGGAGGTGCTGTTCACTCCGGCCGAGTTCTCCGCCTTGCGGCCGGAGCAGTTGTCGGAGACGGTCTGCGTGGTCTTCGACGTGCTGCGGGCCACCACCAGCATGGTCACGGCCCTGGCCGGGGGCGCGCTGAGAGTTTTTCCGGTCACGGAAATTGCCCAGGCGCTGGAATTGCGCCGCCGGCATCCGGACGCCTTGCTGGCGGGCGAACGCGACGGCCTCCGCATCCGCGCCGCCCAAACCGGCGGGACCGACTTTGATTTGGGCAATTCGCCGCGCGAATTCACCGGCCCGCGCGTCGCCGGCCGGGAAATTATCATGAGCACGACCAACGGCACGCGGGCCTTGCAGGCCTGCCGCGGCGCCCGGCAGATTCTGGCCGGCGCGCTGGTCAATCTGGCTGCCGTGGCGGACTGGATTGCGCGGGAGAAACCCGCCCGCTTGCTCGTCGTTTGCGCCGGCACCTTCGAGGAGGCGGCCTACGAGGACACCTGGGCCGCCGGCGCTTTGTGCGACCGGGTCTGGCCTCTGTTCCAAGGCGATGGCGTGGCGGACTCGGCCCAGATCGCCCGCGACATCTGCCTCCGCGCGCCCGGTGACCTGGGCAGCCTGCCGCAACATTCCCGCAACGCGCGGCGGCTTCTGGCCAGGCCCGAATTGCGCGACGACGTGGCGTTCTGCTGGCAACGCGATGTCTTCCCCGTCGTCGCCGCCCTGCGCCAGGGCGCGCTTGAAAGGATCACTTTGCCGTCGGAAAACGATGCCCGCGCTTGATTTCGATTCACTCCCGCCGCGCTGGCAGACGGCGTGGCGCTGGGCCGCGCCGGGCTTGACGCTGGCGGCCCTGGCACTGCTGGCCTGGAACTGCGCCTTCAACCCCAACGTCCGCTGCCTCACGCCCGGCCCCGGCCAATGGATCGTTTATCCGCTGCCCCCCGTGGGGCATCCCTTCTCCGGCTTTGAACTGGCCGGCACTTTCCGGCGCGCTTTCGTGCTGCCCGAAAAACCCGCCGCCGCCCGGCTCTCCTGGCGTTGCTTCACCAACGGCGAAGTTACTGTCAATAATACATTAATCCCGCCCTCCGGCGCCGCTTCCGCCAACTGGAAAACAACCACGCGCGCCGACATCGCGCCTTTCCTCCGGCCGGGGACCAACGAGATTTCCGTCAAGGTCATGAACTTCCTGGGCCCGCCCGCGCTGAGCCTGGAGCTCCAGTCGGGAAACTTCCGGCTCGCCTCCGACGAAACCTGGCAGGTCTCCGTCTCCGGCTCCGATTGGCGCGCGGCCCGGGCCGCCCCGGCCACCCCCAGGCCGGGCAAAGGCAACGAGCTTGCCTTGCTCGAAACCACCGGCGGCGCCTTGCGGCGATGCTGGCCGTGGCTGTGCCTGTTCGCCGGCCTCGCCATTGCCGGGGCCGCCCTGCGGCAATGGCGCCTGGGCGGTGCGACCGCCTCCGGCCCGGCGGCGCCCTTCCCCAAAATGACGCTGGTCCTGCTGGCGTCCGTTTGGGCGCTGCTGTTTCTCCACAATTTCCCGCTCGTCCCGGCCGCCTCCGGTTTCGATGCGCCCCAGCACCTGGAGTATGTGAGCTGGCTTCAGGACCATCAGCGGCGGCAGGATCCCTGGCAAGCTTGGGAAATGGTGCAACCTCCGTTGTACTACATAATTTGCGCCAGGTTCCTGGCCCTGGCCCGCTGCCAGGCCTTTGCGCCGTCGGGCATGCTGGCGTTGCGGTTCCTGGGCCTGGCCATCGGGGCGGCCAATGTGGCGCTGGTCTTTGCGGGACTGCGCCTGGTCTTTCCCGGCGATTGGCGGAAGCCATTGGCCGGCCTGGTTTTGGCGGCCTTCCTGCCGGCGCAACTCTGCCTCCTGCACTACACGACCAACGAAATTCTCTCCGCCATGTTCGTCACGGCCGCTCTCTGCGTCGCCTTGCTCCTCTTGCGGCCGGGACAGCCGGCGTGGGGATGGTATGGCCTCCTGGGGATCGTGCTGGGGCTGGCCCTGCTGAGCAAAGCCTCGGCTGTCCTGGCCATGCCGGTGATTCTGGGCGTGCTGGCGCTGAAATTGGCGCTGCGCCGCGAGCGCTCGGCGCAAGCCTGGCTGGCGGCCCTCGGCCTGCCGCTGCTGATCTGCCTCGCCCTGAGCGCCTGGCATTATGTGGAACTGTGGCGTCAATACGGAAATCCGCTCACCGGCGGCTGGGACCCGAAAGTGGTCGCCCCTTGGTGGCAAACCAAAGGGTTCCAAACTCCCGGCTATTATTTCTCTTTCGGCGACGCCTTCACCCGTCCGTTCTTCAGCGGCCTGCACAGTTTCTGGGACGCTTTCTATACGACACTTTGGGGCGACGGCCTGTTGGGCGGCAAGATTGATGTCTGGGGGCGGCCTCCCTGGAATTACGATTTGATGGCGGCGGGATTTCTGCTCGCGCTTGCCCCCACCGCGCTCGTGCTGACGGGGTTGGCCCGCGCCCTGGCCCGCTGCTTGCGCGCCGCCGACTTGGGTTGGTTGTTATTGCTGGGATGCGGCTGGCTTTTTGCCTTCGCCATCGTGGCCATGAGTTTAAAGGCGCCCTCCTACTCGCACACCAAGGCATTTTTCGCGCTGCCCGCCCTGCTGCCGTTTTGCGCGCTTGGGGCGCTTGGGTTCGATTTCTGGGCCGGCCGCGGCAAAGTGGCGCGTCATATTTTGGCTGTGGCCCTGGGATTCTGGCTCATCAACCTTTACGCCTCGTTTTGGATCAGACCCCGCGCTGAGCGCACCGAGCTTGCCTCAGCCATCGCCGCCTCTGTCTATTTAAAGGCCGATCCCACTGAAGCTTTTCTGAAGGTTTTGAATCACTATCCCGGCAACAGCCAGGCCGCCCTCTGGCTCGCCTCGATTGAAGCCCAAAAGCATCCGGAGCAGGCTGTGAAGCGGCTTGAGCAGGCCCTGCGGCGCGATCCCGCCGGCGCTTGGATTGAATTTTCCCTGGCCCGGGACCTTGCGGCTTGCGGTCGGCTGGACGAAGCGTTGGTCCACGCCCAACATGCCCTCGAGTTGGCGCCCGAAGACGAGGGCATCGCGCAGGGCTGTTGCCTGCTGGAGTTGCGCCGCAAAAACCACCCGGCTGCCGTTGCCGCGGGGCGTTATGCGTTGGGCTTGAACCCGACCGATCTGGGGACCCATTTCAACCTGGGGCTGGCCCTGATGAACTTGCGGCAAATCCCGGAGGCCATCAGCCACTTCTCCGCCGTGGCCGATGCCAATCCCGCCTGGGCCGATGCGCAATTCTGTTTGGGCCTTTGTCTTTTGGATCAGCCGGGAGGACGCGACGAGGGGCTGAACCATTTGAGGCAAGCCGTGCGTCTCAATCCCGCCAATACAGCGTGGCAAGCCGCGCTGCAAAATGCCCTCCAGATACACTGACCGTGCCCGTCGGCGCTTTTTTGGCTTCTGTGTTTCGCTGGTATCGTTCAATATCCCGGCAATGACGTAACGGAGATTGTGTCCGCGCCTGATTCTGATTTACTCCCGCCCGACGGCGGCAGCCCGAGGGAAAAAGACGACGTGTTCCCGCCGCGCTGGCAGGCCGCCTGGCGCTGGGGCGCGCCGGGGCTGACGCTGGCCGCCCTGCTCCTGCTGGCTTGGAATTGCGCCTTCAACCCCAAGCTCCGCTTCCTGACGCCCGGCCCCGGCCAATGGATCGTCTATCCGCTGCCCGCGGCAGCCCGCACCTATCCTGATTTTGAGCTGGCGGGCGCTTTCCGGCGCGCTTTTGCGCTGTCCGAAAAGCCCGCCGCGGCGCGGCTCTGCTGGCGGGCCATGACCAACGCCGAAGTCCGTGTCAATAACACATTAGTCCCGCCCCCCGCCGCTTCTTCCGGGAACTGGAAGTCCGCGTCGCAAGCGGAGGTCGGGCCTCTTCTCCGGCCAGGGAGCAACGAGATTTTCGTCACGGTGGTCAACGGCTCAGGCCCGCCGGCCTTGAGCCTGGAACTCAAGGCGGGGAGCTTCCGGCTCGGCTCCGATGAGAATTGGGAAGTTTCCCTGTCCGGCTCCAATTGGCGGGCCGCCCGGGCCGCGTCAGCGACCCCGAGGGCGGGGAAAGGCAACGAACTTGCGTTGCTGGAGACCACCAGCGGCGCAATCCTGCGTTGCTGGCCGTGGCTCGGTCTGTTGGCGGCGATCTCCCTCTGCGGCGTGGCCCTGCTGCAATACTCCCTGGGCAGGCTGGCTTCCCGAGGTTGGGCCGCGCTGTTCCCGAAAATGATGGTGGTCCTCCTGGCGGTCGTCTGGGCGGCGCTCTTTCTGCACAATTTTCCTTCCATGCCTCTGCTCGCGGGCTTCGATACGCAGGATCACTTGAGCTATGTGAGGTACATCCAAATTCATAAAACGCAGCCCCCGGCCCGGGAAGGCTTCGAGACATTCCAACCGCCGCTCTATTACCTGGCGGCCGCGATCTCGCTGGACTTGGCCGGCCGCAGCGTCTCCCAGTCCTCGGGGATCATGCTCCTGCGATTTTTAAGCCTGGCCATCGGGGCTGTGACGCTGGCGCTGGTCTATGTGGGTTTGCGCTGGATTTTTCCAGGCGATTGGAGGAAGCCTCTGATCGGGTTGGTCTTGGCGGCCTTCCTGCCGGCCCAACTCTGCCTGCTGCATTACACGACCAACGAGACCCTTTCCGCCATGTTTGTCACCGCCGCTCTGTGCGTCGCCTTGCGCCTGTTGCGGCCGGGACGGCCGGAGTGGGGCTGGTACGGCGTGCTGGGCATTGTCCTTGGGCTGGCATTGTCAAGCAAAGCTTCGGCGGCGCTGGCGGTCCTGGCGGTCCTGGGCGCTCTGGCATTGAAATTGGCGCAGCGCCGGGAACCATCACTGCGGAGGTGGCTGGGCTGCCTCGGCGCGCCCCTCCTGCTCTGCCTGCTGGTGGGCGGCTGGCATTACCTGAAGCTGTGGCGTGAATACGGCAGCCCTTTTATCGGCAACTGGGACCCGAAACTCGGCGCCCTCTGGTGGCAAGCCAAAGGATTCCAGACCCCCGGCTATTTCCTCTCCTTTGGCGACGCCCTGACCCATCCGTTCTTCAGCGGCTTGCACAGCTTCTGGGACGCTTTCTATACCACCTTGTGGGGCGACGGCCTGTTGGGCGGCGTGATTGAGGTTTGGAGTCGTCCGCCCTGGAACTACGATTTCATGGCGGCTGGCTTTGTTTTGGCCCTGGCGCCGACTGCGCTCGTGCTGACCGGCTTGGCGCGCGTCCTGGCTCGCAGCTTTCGCGCGGCCAACCGGGGTTGGTTGCTGTTGCTGGGGTGCCTCTGGCTTTTTGCTTTTGCCATATTGGCCATGAGCCTGAGAGTCCCCTCCTATGCCCAGACCAAGGCCTTTTACGCTCTGCCGGTCCTGTTGCCCTTTGGCGCGTTGGGCGCGCTGGGGTTCGAGTTCTGGGCCGGCCGCGGCCAGGTGACGCGTTACCTCCTGGAGGCGGCCTTGGGCCTCTGGCTCCTCAATGTCTATGCCTCGTTTTGGATCAAGCCCCACGCCGTCCAAACCGAGCTGGTGTCGGCCATGGCCGCCTCCACCTACTTGACAGGGAATTCAACCGAACCCATTTTGAATTTCCTGCAACGCCACCCCGACAACAGCGCGGCCATGATTCGGCTCGCCTTGTTGGAATCCGGCAAAAACCCGGACCAGGCTGTCAGCAGACTTGAGCAGGCCCTCAAGATGGACCCTGACAATGCCCGGATTGAAACCTCCCTGGCCCGGGACCTCGCGCTGTGTGGTCGATCGGATGAAGCAGTCGCCCATGCCCGGCGCGCGGCGGAGCTGGCCCCCGAAGACGAAATCACCTCGCAGACTTGGTGTCTGCTGGCGTTGCGCCGGAAGGATTTTCAGGAGGCGGTGACGGCGGGCCGCGATGAGGTCAGTGTGAATCCTGCCGATGCGCCAACTCATTTTCTGCTGGCCATGGCCCTGATGAACTTGCGGCAAATCCCGGAGGCCATCGGCCACTTCTCCGCCATCGTCAAGGCCAACCCGGCCCGGGCTGATGCGCAATTCTACTTGGGCCTTTGCCTGCTGGACCAGCCGGGGAAACGGGACGAGGGGCTGGCCCGTTTGAGGCAAGCCGTGCGTCTGAACCCTGGCAATGCAACCTGGCAAACCGTGCTGCAAAACGCCCTCCAGAACCGCTGATGGGTCATATTCCGCGCGGTTGGTCTTAATGATTTTGCGCAGGCATATGAAACGGCCGGCCGGCCTGGTAAAGCTGTATCTCCGATTGCAGTTGCCCGGCCAGGCTGTGCTTGGATTGCGCCTCGGCCAGACGCAACGCGCGTTGCGCCGTTGCCACAGCGTCGGAACACCGCCCCGCTTCGGCCAGGGCCGCGGCCAGGGTGTGGAGGATGGCCGGGTTTTCTCCCCCAGCCAGGTCGCTGGCCTGCCCAGCCAGGGCCAGCGCTCGGGCGCCGTTGCGCAGCGAGGGATCGGGGCAAGAGGCCAGCAGCCAGGCCAGATTGTTTTTCGACCACGGATCATCCGGGGCCAATTGCGCGGCGCGTTCGAATTGGGCCATGGCCTGAGCCGCCGCGCCCTTTTCCAGGAAAGCGTTGCCGAGAGCGTTATGCGCCAGGACGAAACCGGGCTTGAGTTGCAGCGCCCGTCGCAACTGGTCGATGGCTTCGTCCAATCTGCCCGCCTGGCGAAGGACGATGCCCAGATCGCAGTGGGTGGCGGCGTTGTCGGGCCTGGTTTGCAGCGCCTCTTGGAATTGGGCGATGGCATCGTCCCACCTCCCTTTTTGGGCAAAAGCCTTGCCGAGATTGTAATGAATCACAGCCAGGCACAGGCCGTCTGCCTGGTCTGGAGGGTTCTTGGGAACCGTATCGTCGCCCGTGGCGCAGGCGAGCGTGTGGGTCCATAACGTTTCCCCGTCCTTCCAATATGCGGCCTGTTTCCACGCGCAGACCATCAACATGGCCGCGGCCCCAAGGGCGGCGAAGGCCAGGCCGGCCGCCTGCTGCTTTGCGCCCCATTCGGCCATCAGCCACGTCGCCGCCACATAAATGCCGATGTGCGGGAGGTAGGTGTACCGGTCGGCGTGGGGCTGCGCGCCCGCTTGAATTATTCCCATGACCGGCAGCAGCATGATCAAATACCAGAGCCACCCCGCCAGCAGCCAGGGCCGGCGCCGCCACTGCCAGAGCGCGGCCGCGGAAATCCCTGTCAAGATTAGGGCAGCCAGTTCCAGTTTCCAAGGCTCGAGGCGCCGAAACGGGTAGAGCACAGCGAGTTTTGCCGGCCAGACCATCTGGCCAAGGTAGATGGCGCAAGCCGCCAGGGCGTTGCCAAGGCGCAGCGACATGGGCAATGCCGCAGTAGTTTGGATGGCTTCGCGCTGGTGCAAAAGGGTGGCGATGCAAGAGACCGCGGAAAGCGCCAGCAGGGGCAGTTTTTCCAGGGCCAGCTTCCCAAGCGTTCCGCATTCCATTCGTCGCAACGGCCAGTAATCCAGCAGCAACAGCACCAGGGGCAGAGTGACGAGCATGGGCTTGCACATCAGGCCCAAGGCAAAGAGACACAGCACCAGGCTGTATCGGGGCAGCGACCAGGGGCGGCGCGCATAACGCGCATAAGCCGCGATGGTGAGCATGAAAAACAAGCCGCACAGCACGTCTTTGCGCTCGGCCACCCACGCCACCGACTCGACCCGCAAGGGATGGATGGCAAAGACCGCCGCCACAAAGGCGCTGCGCCACAGGGCGCCGGTCATCTGGCGCAACACCAGGAAGAGCGCGATCACCGTCGCGGTATGGAGGAGGACGTTGGTGAGGTGATGGCCGGCGGGACGCAGCCCGTATAATTGACAGTCCAGCATGTGGGAAATCCAGGTCAGGGGAAACCAGTTGTCCGCGTGAGCGCCGGTCAAGGCCCACGCCATTCCTTTGAGCGTCAAACCGCGCGACACCATCGGGTTGTCATACACATAGCCGCTGTCGTCGAAGGCGATGAACTGATGGCCCAATGTTTGCCCGAAAACCGCGAAGGTCATGGCGGCCAACGCAACGCAAACCGCCGCCGCCTGCCAGCGTTCCTTCCGCCAGAACGCGCCGGCAGGGACGGTGGGCGGAGATTGTTGGCTGATCATATTCTGCGCGGGCCGCGACATAATATTTGATGCTCATCCTGTGGGTGACAAGGAAATACCGCGCCCGTTGTGCCAAATGGAGACACCGCTGTCCCGGAACGGAACAGGACGGGGAAGGAAAAAGCCGCCCCTGAGCAACCTTGGAGCATCCAAGGTTCCCGCTTGCGGCCCTGATCACGGCTCGCCGGTTAGAGGTCGCCGGGCCGCATCAGAGCAGCGGGAATGAGCCGCGACAAACGCGCGGACGATGCGCGCCGCCGCCTCTTATTCCTTGAACTTCAACGGGATAGGGCCGAGCAGCAGAAAAACCGCCGCTCCGAAAATGCCAATGACCGAAGGGGTGATCGGCGTGCGGGCTTCCGGCCCAAAATGCTTGTACGTAAAGGCGATCAAGCATATCAACCCCACCCATTGGATGATATCGACGACGTGACCGTTTGAGTGACGCTTCATAGGTGTCATACGCCATTACAAAAAGCAATAACGATGCCGACCACGGCCAAGCCGCCGCTTTGGCTTCAGAGCGGTTTAAAGAAAGGTGTAGCCCTAAAACGGCTCCGCGGCAGACTCGCCAGCGCCTGGGTAGGGCGACGCTCCTGCGGAGCCTTCCTCTCGGGGAAACTGCGGCTACAGTTTTTGTTGGGTCAGGGACTGGCCGGCGGTCCGCCTTCCGGCCGGCGTGTCAGTTTCAACCGTGCCACGCGCGCGCCCTCGGTGGCCTCGACCCGCAACTCGTAAGCGCCCAGTTGCAGGACGTCGCCGATTCTGGGGAACCCGCCCAGGCGCTGGGTGACCCACCCGCTGGTCGTGGCCATCCCGTCCTCGGACAGGTTCTGGCCGACCACCTCCGCCAGCTCATGCGCCGGCAACGCGCCGTCCAGCTCCCAATGGTTCTCATCGCGGCGCAGCAGCAGCGGCTTTTCCTGGTCGAACTCATCCTGGATTTGCCCGACCAATTCCTCCAGGATGTTCTCCAGGGTCGCCATCCCGATCGTCCCGCCATACTCGTCAACAACAATGGCAAAGTGCAGCTTCCGTTCCAGAAACAGTTCCAGCAGCTTTTCCAGGCGCGTCGTTTCCGGCACGTAAATCAGCTTGCGCGCCACCGCCGCTAGGTCGGCCCCCCGTTGCGCCTTGGCCCGCACGGCCACAAGGTCCTTGAAATGGACCACCCCCAGCGTTTTGTCCAGGTTGCCCGCCTCGCACAGCGGGAAGCGGGAGTAGCGGCTTTTTTCGGCCTTTTCAAGGCAATCCTTCAGAGAATCTTCAGTGTCCAGGGCCACGATTTCCTGGCGGGGACGCATGACGTGGCGCACGACGCGGCGGCCCAAGTCCAGGGCGTTGAGAATGACGTCGCGGCCCAGGCGGGTGGCGCCGGGCCGTTTCTGCGCCAGCATCAGGCGCAATTCCTCCTCGGAATGGATGAACAGCGACGTGGCCGCCGGCTCGATCCCGAGGCGCCGCAACAGCCATTGCGCGGATTGATTGAGCACCCAATTGAACGGATAGGAGGCCCGGTAAAACCAATCCAGCGGACGGGCGGCCCACAAGGCGGTCGGCAGGGCTTTCTGGATGGCAAACCATTTCGGCCCCAGTTCGCCCAGAACGATTTGCAGAAACGTGACGATGGAAAACCCGGTGGCAAAGGTGATGGAATGCGCCAGGCCGTCGGAGTGAACGCCCAGCCAGCGCAGCGGGCTCCCCAGCAGGGCCATGAACACCGGCTGCGCCAGCCAGCCCAGACCTAGGCTGGCCATGGTGATGCCCAATTGCGTCGCGCTCAGGTAGGAGGTGATGTTTTGCAGGATGTGGCGGGCCAGGCGGGCCCGGCGATTCCCCGCCACGATCAGGCCGTCCAATTGCGTGTCGCGCAGTTTGACGAAGGCAAATTCGGCGGCCACAAAAAAACCGTTGGCCAGCACAATGCCCAGCAGGCCGAGCAACCGGAGCGCATTGACGGCTATGGCATTGCTATCCATGTTCGCGGCTCGCTTCTCACAGTGTCACTTCTCCAAAAATCACTTTCAGGATGTCCTGCAAACTGAGTATGCCCGTCTCGCGCTGGTTTTGGGCCAGCACGACCGCCAGGCGGCAGCCCGCATGTTGCATCCGGCGCAATGCTTCTTCCAGGTGCAGGTCTTCCGGGAGAAAAAACGGCGCCTGCATCTGCTCCCGCGCCGGCTTCGCCGTGTCCAATCCCTCCAGATAAAGAATATGTTCCAGGTTGATGACCCCGCTGATCCGCTGGGTGGCGGCGTCGGTCACCGGCACGCGCGTCAGGCCCCGCTCCCGGCACAGGGCCAGCACCTCGGCCAGAGGGACGGAATCATTGACGACGACGGTGTCGGCCAACGGCACCATGACGTGGCGCACGCGGAGGTTGGGGAGGTCCAGGACGCGGTTGATCATGGTCTTTTCCTCGGATGTCAATCCCGGCGCCGATTCCTGCATGACGAAACGCAATTCCTCGCGGCTGCCAAAGAGCCGGCCGGTAAAGGCCTTGCCGCCCGTCCACCGCAGCAGCCCGCGCGAAAACCACCCCGCCACCGCCACCGGCGCCGCCAGCAGGCGGTGAATCCAGCGAAAGGGCAGGGCCAGAAGGAGCGTCAGGCGGTTGGGATAACGCTGGGAAAGCGTTTTGGGCATGAGTTCGCAAACAATGTAGAAAACAAACACGGCCGGCAGAAATACCAAAGCCCACAAGACCGGTTTGTCCCCGAGCCAAACATACAATTGGATCCCCCCCAGGCTGAAGATGACGAAATTGACGACGGTGTTGCCCACCAGGATCGTCCAGAGAAAATTCTCCGGGTTCTCCAGGAAGCCATGCAAAACCACGGCGCGCCGGTCCCCCATCCTCATGCGTCGGCGGACGAGGAAGCGGTTCAACGCCAGCACACCCGTCTCCATGCCCGAAAAGAGGAACGACAAGGCGGCGCAAACCGCCACAATCAACGCGATCAGTATGCCGTTATTCGTCATGGCTCACCATTTCTTGACAACCTCGACCAGCAGCTCGCGCACGCGCCGTTCATCGGCGGCCTGGACGGTCAGGCGCAGGCCGTCAATGGTCACCGAATCGCCTTGGGCGGGCACGACTTCCAATTTGTTGAGCACCAGGCCGGCCATGGTTTCCACCCCCGGCACGTCCGGCAGCGGGCCGTATTCGCGGCGGAAATTGTCCAGGCGCAAGGCGCCGCCCACCCGCCAGCGATTGGGACCGAGCCGTTCCAGGACGGGCGGTTCGGAGGGAAATTCACTGCGCAACTCGCCCAGCACCTCGGCCAGAATGTCCTCGATGGTCACAATGCCGGCCGTGCCGCCAAATTCATCCAGCACGATCGCCAGCCCGCGCTGCTGGCGTTGCAGGCTCTTGAGCAGTTGCAGCAGGTTGGCGCTTTTGGGCACGAAGGACGGAAACTCGATCACCTGCGACAAATCCGCCTGGGGATCGAGGAGAAAGTCGCGGGTGTTGAGCACGCCCACGATCGTATCGACGTTCTGATCGTAAATGGGCAGGCGGCGATGTTTGAAGCGGCGGGCGGTGGCGACCCATTCTTCGGCGGGAAGATCGTCGGAAATGCAGGCCATTTGTGTGCGCGCTTTCATGACCTCGCCGGCCTGGCGCCGGTCCAGGCTGATGATTTGGAGGATGATCTCCTTTTCCCCGGCGGCCAGCGCGCCCTGCTGATAAGCCATTTCCAACAGCTCCTTGTATTCGGCGTCGGTCAGGCCCTCCGGCGGCGGGGCCGACGCGCCTACGAACCGGCGCAGGACCAAGTTGGTCGCCGTCTGCGACACGCGGCGCAATGGCCGGCTCAAATCCTGCAACAGCGACATGACGCGGCCGACGCGCAAGGCCCACAACTCCGGGGCGCGCACGGCCAGGGTTTTGGGCGCCACTTCCGCGCCGAAAAGAACCAGCACCAGCAACGCCGGCATCACCGCAGCCAACGGCCAGCCGCGCCCCATCGCCACCCAAAGCGCCACGCCCACGATGCCGGCATTGGCGAAGCTGTTGCCCAGGACGAGCGTGGCCAGAAGGTCCTGGGGTCGGGCCAGCAAGCGGCTGATGATTTTGGCCGAGCCGGGTGCGCGCCCCTCCAACTGGCGCAACTGCCATTTGTCCAGCGAGAACAGCGAGGTCTCGGCCAGGGCAAAGAAGAAACTGGCCCCGGAAAAAACGACCAAGGCGGCCAAAGCGGCAATCGGCGTCATCGCCGGAACATTGAACAAAAAGGCAAAATTATGACAGCCAAAAATGGGCGGCTGGTTTCCAAATGGGCGCAAATCAGTTTTTGGCAGAGTTTTTGGCAAAAAGGTATCGATTTGAATCCCCTCGCCCCGCGCAACCGGGGAGAGAGACAGGAAGAGAATTCCCCGAAAACATTCGCGCATTGAACCCATGAACCTGTGCGCCTCGTTCCATCTCCCTCTCCTCCACATACTTGTGGAGGAGAGGGTTGGGGAGAGGAGGCTCTCTTTCGATGGGAGGTTCATGGAGAGGGGTTCCCAAAAAGCGCCTCCTCTCCCCGTCCTTTTCCTCCACAAGTCCGTGGAGGAGAGGGAGAAACACAAGTTGCACAAAAACTGATTTGCGCCACCGCGTGTTGTATTTATTCCGGCGATGGTCATTGACTTAAATTCACAAATCTGATTTCATGGGATTAAATCAGCAGGCTGGCTTATGGAAATTCGCCGTATGAGAACCATCAACATTTGCATCCATGTGGCGATTGTTTGCGGTGCTCTCCACTGGTCTCAATCCCCGGCGTTTGCTCAATCGTGGACCTGGACGGCCTGCACCAATGCGCCGACTTTGGCCTGGTGGGCGGTGGCCTCTTCCGCCGACGGAACCAGACTGGCTGCGGTTGTTCGTAACGGCGGCATTTACACTTCGACGAACTCAGGAGCCACCTGGATCTCAAACAACGCGCCGGTCAGGAATTGGTGGGGCATCGCCTCGTCGGCGGATGGCGCCAAGCTGGCCGCAGTCATCAATACCCTCAGTACTGGCAACGGTGGCGGGATATACGCTTCTTCAAACGGCGGCAACACCTGGAACCTCACCGGCGCTCCCTGTTACCTGCAAAGCTGGCAGTCAATCGCCTCGTCAAGTAATGGAATGGATTTGGTCGCGGGCTCGCTTGCGCCGCCACACGTGGGTGAAATCTATACATCGACGAATGCCGGCAGCACATGGAATCCGGCTCCCCCGACATCTTTTCAATGGAACGGTGTGGCCTCTTCGGCCGACGGGACAAAACTGGTCGCGACCCCATTTACCAATTTGGTTTACACCTCTACGAACGCCGGTTCGACTTGGACAAGCAACAGCTTGCCAATACCCTACGCCTGGTCCGCCGCTTCATCGGCCGATGGAACACGGTTGGTCGTCGGATCCATAGGTCCGCCAGTCGGGTCGATTTTCACCTCCTCAAACTCAGGAGCCAACTGGGTGTCGAATTGCACCCCCATCGGCTACTGGTATGGTTTAGCGGCTTCCGCGAACGGAACCATCCTGGCCGCGGCCGGCGGCACAAACGTTTGCACTTCGACAAATTTCGGACAGAACTGGGTCTCCAACAGTTTGCCGCCTTACACCTGGGTATCAGTTGCCATGTCGGCCGATGCCGGCAAAATGGTGGCAGTGGCCTACAACGGGCCGATTTGCACCGCCCAATTTGCTCCCCCATCGTTAAGCGCCAGCCTCTCTGGCGCCAACCTGGTCGTCGCCTGGCCCTGCTACGCGACTAATTGTCAATTGCAACAGAACCCGACCTTGCTCAGCAACGTTTGGACCGCGACAACGAATCTTGTGATCCTCACCAACGGGCAAAATCAAATTGTCGTCCCCGCCACTAATCCTCAAAACTTCTACCGATTACAGGGCCTATAGTCCCCAACTGCTGGCTCCTGTGATTTACGGCAAGATTCAGTGAGATGGAAACACCCGCGCTCATTTCGCACGGAGGCGGAAGGAGTAGAAGGCGACGTAACCTTGATAGTCCCGCCAGGCCCTGACGTCGGTCCAGACCAACCCGGAGCGTTGGGCGGCTTCCAAACATGCCAACTCCCCGAATGCGAAGATCCTGTCCTGGGGCGGATGCGCCAGATAGATGCAATTGGTGAAGCCGGCCACCGATGGGTCTTGTCTCCAGAACGGCTCCTTCAGTTTCGGTCCGTCCGTCAGGAAGGCCAGTTGCTCGTTGAATCCCCAATCCAGGCTTGCGACCGTCAAGTCTGAGCGATCCTGGATCTCGCGGGCGAAGGCGCTCAGGGCATTGGACCACAGGCCGCGGCCGCCGGTCTGGCGGATGAATTGCTGCGTGCTGCAAAGCGCGCTCAGTTCGCAAGCCAGCAGCAAGGCAACCAAGGTGGGGAGAAGCTTGGAGCCGGACTGGTCCCGCAGCCGGGTGAGGGCCAGGGCCACCGCCAGATGGGGGAAGGGATAGGCCAAAACCATGTGATGGATTCGCACCGCGCCCGGCAGGAGGAAGACGCCCATGCTGATGAACAAGATGGCCAGAAGAACAAACGCCGCCGCGTCCCCCGGGGAACGGTAAAACGACGCCCCGCTGGAAAATGGGCGTTGAACCAACTTCCTCATTCTCTCCGCCCCGACCAGGTAAGCCGCGGCCAGGAGAAGCGCGACGCCGAGCGGGGCGAACACGGCGAGTTGGGTCAAATACATTTTGTCAAACATGCCGCCGGCTTCGATCAGGCGGTAAAAGTAGGAGCCGTTGTACATCGCCAGCCAGGTGTTGAATTTCTCGACCGGTTCGTCCGGCTGGCCCCCCGGCAGGGGAAGTCTCAGGATGCCAGGCAGATGGGCCAGGACCGGCCCCGCGGGCAGGAGAAAGCCCAGGCAGGCCAGGGCGAATGACGGCGCAAGCCTGGACCGCCGCGGCCAGCCAGTCGGAGGCCGGCCCCAGATGAAATACTCCCAAAAAAAACGGGCATGACAGCACAGGAGCGCCAGCAGGACACCCCCAAGCAGGACGGCAAAATCCACCTTGTTGAAGAAGCCCAAGCCCGCGAAGAGGCCGGCGAGAAACGCGCAACACAGGCCGCGAGCCTCCACCTTTGCGCCTGGAACCTGCTCTTGCGGCATGGGTGGATTGGTCCTGAGCTGCCGCCAGCGCAGGGCGAAGTAAAAACAGGCGAAGCGGCAGAGAAAACTCGGAAACACGAGGCCCCAGTCGAGGACATTGGCGAAAAAGAAAATCGGGTCCAAGGCCAGCAGGGCGCCGGCGAGCAGGGCAGTGTTCTTCCCCAGCCAGCGCCAGATCCAGAGCATGAACAGCAGCAACGCCACCAAAGCCCAGCCCAGCGCCGTCAGGCGGAGCACAGCCTGGCTGGCGCCAAAGACCGCGAAACTCGGCAGCAGCAGCCAGCTTTTAATGGCGCCGCCATAGTTCTGGACAAAGGCCGGGAACGGACGCCCAAAGATGCTGATCACCATCGTTCCGGGCAAATGGGCATGGGTGTGCCCGGTGAGAAAATCCCTGGCCAGCCCGGCGCACTGGGCCTCGTCGTAGTAAAGTCCCGGAACCGAGGCATTGGGCAGAGCCAGGATCATCAGGGTGAGGGCGAGCAGGAGCCAAGCGCCGAGAACCTGAAGAAAATCCCGGTTCCCGTGAGCTGAAACGTCGCTGGCCATAACGGCGACAGATTTGCCGGGAACGCCGCGCATGGCAAGCTTGGCGAAAGGAACCTCTCCAGTCCTTGCCGGGTATTGCGAGAGAGAATGCCCCATGCTAAAAGTGTCGGGGAGTGGACGCCAACCAGCCGCCTGAGAGCCGCGCAACGCCTGTCCAGGCGCCTCGCCCCGAACGGGAAGCGGAGCCTGCTCCTGCCGACGCGCGGGGATTCGAGTTGTTGACAGCAGGGGTCCTCACCCTGTGGATCATCGTCCTGCACGTGGTTCGCTTGTTCCATGCCGGGCCGCTCTGGCGGGACGAAGCCGACATGGCAAGTTATGCGTCCATGCGGACCTTTGGGGAAATGTGGCAAAATCTATCTTCCGATCATTTTCCGATATTATTTCACGCCGTGGCGCGGGTTTGGACGCAAGCCGGTTTGGGGAGCGATTTTGGTTATCGACTCTTGGGCCTTTTAATCGGGATGGGGACCCTGGCGGCCCTGTGGTGGTGCGGGCTGAAGCTGGGCGGCAAGGCCCCCTTGCTTGTTTTGGCTCTGTATGCGGCGCATCCGCTGGCCGTCAGCGTGGGTGATTCCTTAAGGCCCTATGGACTCGGCGTTGCCCTGGCCTTCCTGACCTCGGCGTTCATGTGGAGTTTGGTGAAAACCCCGGGGACTGCAACTTTCCTCCGGACCTTGCTGGTTGCCATCTTAAGTGTGCAGTGTCTCTACCGAAATGCGTTTTTTCTCATCGCTTTTTGCTGCGGCGCGTGGGTGGTGACCCTGGCCCGCGGAGATTGGAAGACGACCGTTCAGATCGGAGTCATCGGACTGGTTGCGGCCCTTTCACTGGCGCCGTATTGGAGCCTTGTCATACAAGGACGGGAGTCGGCTGACATTCTGGCGGTGCAGATGCCCTTGGCCGCGATTTGGAGATCACTCAATGAAGCGTTGCGGGGGGCCGGCCAGTGGACGACATTCGTATGGGTGGCCCTGTTCATTGCTTCATTGGGGTTGTCCGTCCTTTACGGAGGCCGCCGCGGGCGCTGGGACATGGCGTATTGTGGCATGGTTCTGGTGATCAGCGCGCCTCTTTACTTCCTCTTCCTGCGGGCGTTGCATCAGACAATATTTCCATGGTATTTCCTATCGCTCATGGCCATGACGGCCTTGATGCTCGATGCGATTCTGGGCGCAGCCGATACGTGGCGACCTCCGGTCGGACGCGTCATGGCGGATTGCGCTTCACTCTTGGTCACGATCCCGACCGGGCCGCGATGGGCATGGTTGCGGCAGTGGCGGCCGCTGACTGGGCGGGCCGTTCTGGGCCTTCTGCTGGTCGCGGCCGGTGTTTCGGCGGGTTATTCCGGCGCCTGCTTGCGACAATCCAACATTGACCTTGTGGCAGCCAGGCTGCAGGAGGCCTCCCGGCCTGGCGATATGATCCTGGTTTTCCCATCTGCCTATGGCATTTCGCTGGGTCGTTACCTCGACGCTGGACGCTGGACGACGGTGGAACCGACGGATGAACTCCGCATTCATCGGACGGATTTGATCAAGAAGGCGATGATGAGGGAAGACCCAATCAGACCGTTGCGGGAGAAGGTGCGAGTGGCGCTGCGTTCGGGGCGCAAGGTTTGGCTGGTGGGAGATTTTGGGCTTCCGGCTGATGCCGGCCATCCCCCGCCCATCCTGCCGCCCTACACCGGAAAAATGGAACGCGCGGCCGTGAAATATATTCTCAATTGGATGACCCAGGTCGCCTACCTGGTTAAGCAGCATGCCGCGGCAGGCAGCAGGGTGGAAATCCCGGTTCCAGGGGGGCAGGCGGTGAATCCGAGGGAAAATGTCGTCGTGCAGGTGGCCAGCGGCTGGCGGGATTAGTGTTTTGCCTGCTGTTCCATGCTCATTTCCGGCGGAGGCGGAAGGAGAAAAAGCAACGTATCCCTGCTTGTCGCGCCAGGGGCGGACATCGACGCAAATCAGGTAAGCTGCGGACAGGAGGAGCGCGATGCCGAGCGGCGTGAAAGCCCGGGGATGGGTCAGACGCATGGCCTGGAATATCCCCCCGGCAAAGACCGCGAAACTCGGCAGCAGCAGCCAGCTTTTGATGGCGCCGCCATAACTTTGGATAAAAGCCGGGAACGAACGCCCCCAGATGCTGATGGTCTCAGTGCCGGGTATTGCGAGAGAGAATGCCCCATGCTAAGAGTGTCGGGGAGTGGACGCCAACCAGCCGCCTGAGAGCCGCACAACGCCCGTCCAGGCGCCCCGGCCCGAACGGGAAGGGGAGCCTGCTCCTGCCGACGGGCGGGGATTCGAGTTGTTGACAGCAGGGGTCCTCACCCTGTGGATCACCGTCCTGCACGTTGTTTGGCTGTTCCATGCCGGGCCGCTCTGGCGCGACGAAGTGGGCTCGGTGGATTTCGCCGCCATGCCAACGTGGGGGGAGATTTGGCGCAATCTGCGCTACGACAACTTTCCACCGTTGTTTGTCGCCGTGGCGCGGCTCTGGACGAGGACCGGACTGAACAGTGATTTCGATTACCGGCTTCTGGGTTTTCTGATCGGCATCGGAACGCTGGTTCTGCTGTGGTGGTGTGCGCGGAAGCTGGGCGGTCGCGCGCCGTTGCTGGTGCTGGCCTTGTATGCCGCCAATCCCCTGGCCATCCGCACGGGTGACGCGGTGCGCCCTTACGGCCTGGGCATTGCCCTGGCCTTGCTGACCGCGGCGCTGGTTTGGGATTTCGTGCAGGCTCCGGGAAGGAGAAAACTTTTCCGGGCGGCGCTGGCCGCGACGCTCAGCGTGCAGTGCCTCTATCAAAACGCCTTTTTCATCGTGGCCTTCTGTTGCGGGGCGTGGGTTGTGGCCCTGGGGCGCCGGGAATGGAAGACGGCTTGGCAGACGGGGATCATCGGCCTGGTTGCCGCGCTCTCCCTGCTCCCTTATTGGGGGATTCTTCAGGCCGGCCGGGAGTGGGCCGACATTTTGATGCTTGACAATTTGTTTGAGGAAATTTGGCAGGCGCTTTTCAAAGCCATGCAGGAAACCGGCGGAGGCATGGCGTCGGTGTGGCAGGGATTGTGCGCCGCCGCGCTGGCGGTCTCGATCCTTGATGGGATGCGCCGAAAGCGATGGCTCACGGTCTATGGTGGAACGGTTCTGGCGGCGGGCGCGTCCCTTTACTTGCTTTTTTTATGGAAGCTCAAGGTGGGGCTGCCCCCGTGGTACTTCGTGTCATTGATGGCCCTGGCCGCCTTGATGTTCGATGCCATTTTCAGCCAGGTGGGGACTTGGCGTCCCCCAATCGGCCGGGCCATGTTAAGCTGCCTCCTGGTCGTGGCCTGCATCCCCGCTTCTTATTCGGGGGCCCGCGTGCGGCAGTCGAATATCGATCTCGTTGCGGCCAAGCTCCGCCAGGCGGCCCAGCCGGGAGATTTGATTCTGGTGTGCCCTTTCGTCTGTGGTGTTTCGCTGCAACGCTACCTGGACACCAGCCGATGGACGACCTTGGAACCGATGGACGACCTCCGCATCCATCGTTACGACCTGGCGAAGAAGGCCATGTTGGCCAGGAACCCGGTTGGGCCGGTGTTGGACAAGGTGCGAGGGGCGTTGCGCTCCGGGCACAAAATTTGGCTGGTGGGAGATTTTCGTTTTCCTGGCAGTACCAGGCATCCCCCGACTCCCGAGCCGCCCTACACCGGCAACATGGAAAGCGCGCACCTGAAGTACGTTTCCAATTGGATGGGCCAGGTGATGTATCTGGTCAAGAAGCATGCCGCGGCAACGAGCAAAGTCGCTATTCCGGTCCCAGGGCGCCAGGAGGTGAATCCGTTCGAAGAGGTCGCTGTGCAGGTGGCGATCGGCTGGCGGGATTAGCGTTTGACCTGCCATTTCGGCAAGATGTTCCGGGTCCTCCATCTTCCAATAATCAGGACGATCCCCAAGCAGCAAAGGACGTCGAAGCAGTTGGTGCCCGCGACAGGATTTGAACCTGTACGATGTTACTCACTAGAACCTGAATCTAGCGCGTCTGCCAATTCCGCCACGCGGGCCTTTGATTATCAATGACTTACAACAGGTGCGCCCAAACCGATTTTTCCTGGTTTACTGCTTTTGTATATTTCGCCCTCCAAAATCGACGAAATCATCACCAAAACACCTGCATTTTGTCACAGACCTTCAACGGTGAAGAAAATAGATTCAACCAGCCCCAATCGCAAGCAAATTCGCAAGTACCTATTCATGAATGGCTTAAAAGGTCTGCGAATCCAAAGGTACTCGCCATTGCTCTTCCAATTCTCCAGATTGAGCAGCGATTACGCTGGCAGACGCAATAGAACCAAAACCTACTGCAAGTTCATGTGACGGCACAGCCTTCGCCGAAAGTGGTGATTGAGTCCCTGTCCCAGAGGGCCATCACCTTTCTGCGGTGCGAATCAGCAGGCTCGCTACGCCTCATTACAGTGGATTCCAACAACTGCCGATGGCCGATTTTCCCGGCCAGACGCTGGCGTGCCTGCACATGAGCGGCGGTGCCCTCAACCACGCTGCCCTGGCCTGTGGATTCAAAGAGGGCCTGGACGGCCCGGATGACCTCGCGACAGGCGGTCCTGGGTCTTATGAACTTGCAGAACTTCCGGGGATGCATTATCGATTTGCCGGGCATGAGCCGAATTCCAAGAGGGGTAATCAGACAAATCGTGGGCCTCATGCGCAAGTTTATTGCTGAACAGGCAGGTATGCTGAATGTGCCGTTGTATGTTTTCCGCCTCTTCGCGCCAACCACATTGCTGTTCGCGGCACTCGGTTCTCTGAACGAGGCGTGCCTGGCTGGCGGCTCCGCAAATCCTCAAACCAACAACGCCCTGCTCCCAATCCGCGTCCAAAAGGACGGGCATTATCTGGAGACGGCAGATGGCCGGCCATTTTTTTGGCTGGGCGACACGGCCTGGCAACTGATTGACGGCACCACGCGCGAGCAATGCAGCTATTATCTGCACGCCCGGGCGGCGCAAGGCTTCACAGTGGTGCAAACCGCCGTGCTGGCCGAGTTCGACGGTTTGAACCAACCAAGCGTACTGGGCGAACGGCCTTTCTTCGACAACGACCCGATGCGGCCCAATGACAGATACTTTGAGCGGGTGGTCGAAATCGTCGACCAAGCGGCCTCTGTCGGTTTGTATGTCGCGCTGCTGCCGACCTGGGGTGACAAACTCACGGCGCCGTGGGGTGCCGGACCGCGCGTTTTTCGTAAGGACAATCTCCCCGTCGCCCGCGCCTACGCCAACTATCTCGGCCTCAAACTCCGTGGCCGGAGCAATGTCGTCTGGATGCTTGGCGGCGACCGGCCCGCCCAGCTTGACGGCTCCAAACCGGATCAGTGGCCGCACCCCGTTGCCAGTGCGGCAGGGTTTTCCGTTGATTACGACTGGACACCCATTTGGCGTGAAATTGCCGCCGGTCTGGCGGATGGCACCGGTGCGACACCGGTTTGCCTTTATCATCCACAAGGCGGCGACCAAACCACCTCCGTGATGATGCCGAATGAATCCTGGCTTTCCATCAACGGCATGCAAAGCGGACACGGCGGCGGCCATGACCTGCCTGTCTGGAACTGGATCGCCCGCGATTTCGCATTGGTCCCCGCCAAACCCACACTCGATCTGGAACCGAACTACGAGGATCATCCTTATAATCCGTGGCCGGCGTGGGACCCGGCGACCGGTTATTTCCGCGATTACGATGTCCGCAAGCAAACCTACCGCTCGGTCTTTGCAGGCGCCTGCGGGGTGACTTACGGTCATCATGCCGTCTGGCAGTTTGCCGGCTCGCGCAAGGAGGTGATCAACCACGCCGACCGCGACTGGACCGACGCGCTTTACCGGCCCGGTGCCAGGCAGATGCGATTTCTCCGGCAACTCATCGAGTCGCGTCCATTTTTCTCCCGAATTCCGGACCAATCGCTCATTGTGGGAGATGCCGGCAACGGTGGTCTGCATCTGCAAGCCGCGCGCGATCGTGAGGGAACTTACGCCTTCGTTTATTTTCCAATCAATGACCAGTCTGCCACGATTGCGCTGGCGAAACTCAATGCCAGGCACGTCCGGGTCTGGTGGTATGATCCGCGAACGGGCGTCGGGAAATTAATGGGAGAATTTGCCGGTGGCCGCCAGCGCGAATTTCGCAGTCCGCCGGAAGGGCCGGATTGGGTGCTTGTACTGGATGATGCGGATAAAAAGTATGCGCCGCCGGGACTTGAGGCGATTGGATATTAGCCCGGCCTGGAACCCTGCATCACGATGCCGGGAGGGGGGTCAACCCTTGAGGCATTTATCGATCTTGACCGCGCGGCGCCGGTTGATGGCGCCCAGGGTGCCGACAAACCCCAGATGATGGGCCAGACGCAACCGCACCTGGTTCATGTGCTCGGAGGGCAGGGTCAACACGTCCCCAGGCTTCAACTCCGCCACCTGGCCGGCGGGAAGCTGGATTTCCGGCAGCTCCGCCTTGACCTCGATCTGCACATCGTCAAATACAGGATTCCATTTGGGGGGCGCGGTTTTGGCCGCCGGGTCCGGCTTGCCGCCGACGCCGGCCCCCGTATTGAGCTTGAGGGTCAGAGGCTCGAGCATGGGGTGGGGAAAGGCGAATTGAATTTGTTCGACGGCATCCGCCAGGCGCGCTTCGATCCCCACCGCCAGGACGCTGTTGGCTGGGGGGGAGGTGTGGAGAAACCGGCTGTTGGTCTCGGTGCCGAGCATCAGAGGCTGAATCTCCATCAGGTCGCTCCAGATCGCGCACCACTCGTTGACGATGAGCCCGACCATCGGGGCCAGCAGGCGCGCCTCGATCTTGCCGATCTGGCGCGTCTCCTCCGCCACGCGGCCCGGTCCGCCCAATTCCCGATCCACCACGCACAGTCCCAGCCGCGGCGGGATGTCCAGAAGGCAAATGCCCGTCAGGGGCTGCAGTTTGAGCAGCGTGAGATAGGTGGGGTTGGACAGGCCGTCCACAAATTGATGGAACGGCAGCGCCTCCAGTTTCGTCAGTTGCAGGGCCGCCTCCATCCCCAAATGAATGGAGAGCCGGGTCGCCAGGACATTGATGAAATCCTCGTGGCGCAGCCGCAGCGGGCGCAGTTCCGCGGCGGAGAAGGGGGAAAGCTTGGGAAACTCGAACCGCCGCACGATCTCGCGCCCGGCCGGGAGGGGGGCGGCCTGCGGGTCGGCGCCCGGCGCCGGGGGGGCCACGCTCTCCACTTGCGTGAGCAGGCGCTCGATCTCCGATTGCGAGATGATGTCCTTGGACGAGGAGGCGGACGGAGACGCGTCCAACGCCGATTCAGTGGAAGAGGGGTTCATGGCAGGTCAGGAAGGCCGGGATTTCTGGCGCAGTTCGTCGAGGTTGATTTCGCCCTCCGCCTCCAGGCGGCGGACGGTTTCGAGGATTTGCGACTTGGCGGCGTCGATTTCGCTCAGCCGGAGCGGGCCCATGAAACTGATCTCTTCGAGGATGTTCTCGGCCGCGCGTTTGGAGATGCACGAGAGCAAGGCTTTCTTGAGCTTGTCGCTGGCGGTCTTGAGGGCGACGGCCAGCAGGCGCATATCCACGTCCTGCAGGATGATCTGGAGCGTGCGGGTGTCCAGGCGGTCCAGTTCCTCAAAGGTGAACATCTTTTTGAGGATGGCTTCGCCCAACTGGGCATTGCGCTCGGAGAGGGAGGTCAAAATGGATTTGCTCATGGGTTGGGGCAGGTGGTTGAGCATTTGCGCGGCCACGCGCACTCCGCCGGTCTGGTTGAAGGAGCGGTTCCGGTTGTTGCCGGACTTGGTTTGCAGCCCCTGGGCCACGTTTTCCACCACCTGCACGGACGTGGGGGCCATGGTGGCAAGGCGTTCGATGATTTGCTCGCGCAGTTCCGGGGAGAACATGGCCAGAACCTGCGAGGCCTTTTCCTGGCTCAGGTAGCTCATCACCAGCACGATGGTCTGCAGTTGTTCATGGTGGAGCAGGCTGTAGATGAGCCGGGGGTCCATCTCCACGATTTGCTGCATCGGCCCCACCATCTCGCGGTGCGGCGAGACCCGCCCGATGATGTCGGACGTCCGGAACAGGCCGACCGACTTCTCGAGCAACTCCTTCACGCGGTCCGTGCCGCCGTTGACGGCCGTGGCGGCCTCCACAGCCACGCCGGAAAACTCGCGCAAAATCTCGTATTGCAACTCCTGGCTGACGGCGCCGAGTTTGAACATTTCCGCGGCCACATCTTCCAGTTCCTGTTCGTCGAGGGACTTCATGAGCTGGGAGGCGTTTTCCGGGGACAACATGAGGAGAAAGGCGGCCAGTTTTTGTGTTTTGGTCCACTTGGCGAACTCGGCAGAGGCTTCGAGTTCGGCTTTGAAGGGGGAGTCCATAATCATTTCATGAGGGCTGCAGCCTGTGCATAGGAGCCGGCTAGCTTGCGGGTCCGGTTTTCCCCAAGACTGCGGCACTCCAAATGGGCCAAGGCGTCTTCAAAAGAGCTGGCAAACACCCAAGCTTGGGCTTCGGCAAAACTGCGGCACTGCGTCTGGGTCGCTTCCGACCCGACGATGGCGCAACGGAGGGACAATTTGCTGGCCGCCTGAATGGCGGAGAGCACCAGTTCCATCATGGACTGGCTGACGTTTTCCACCGAATTCAAATCAATGACGAGCTTGTCTCCGCCGGCGTCCACGGTGCGGACCAACTGGCCCTCCAGGTGGCCCGTGATCTCCTGGGCCACATTAGCATCAAACTCCTTTGGCAGCGTCAATGCCAGGATGGCGTCATGCTGCTGGTAATACTTGTAGGCGGTTTCCAAATCGAGGGTCCGGGCGATTTTGGCCTTGAGTTCGGAGGCATCGATGGGTTTGTTGACCACGCCGGCAAAGCCAGCCTGCTCGGCTCGTGCCTGCTCGGCAGCGGCGGTCAGCACGCACATGCCCAAAACGGGAATGGAGGCGGTGATGGCATAAGTGCGCAAATTCTGGATGAGCGCAAAAGCTCCGTCGTTGGGCAGCGACAGGCTGGCCAGCACCAAGTGTGTCCGCTTTTTCCGGCAATGCTCCAGGGCCTTGTCGGGCTGGTCCACGCTGCTGACCTTCCATGGCGTGTCGGCCAGGCTGGCGCAGACCTGGGCAGGGATGGCCGGCTTGTCATCAACCACCAGGATGTCGACCGGCTCGTCGAACCGTTTGCTCTTTTGCGCGGCGGGGGCTTTGGGCTTCAACTCCACCACGCGTCCCACCCGCTCGACGAGCAATTCGCCCTTGAATGGCTTGACCAGATAGCCGCGCACCCCGAGTTGGGCGATGCGGATGACCATGTCGCGCCCCGCTTCGGCTGTGAGCATGATGACCGGCATGGCCTTGAGGTCGGGGTCCGAACGGAGCCGGGTCAGGACTCCATAGCCGTCCAGCACGGGCATCATGTAGTCCAGCAGGATGACGTCCGGTTTCTCGCGGCTGGCCACGTCGAGGCCGACGCCGCCATTCTCGGCTTCCAGCACCACGCAGTCGTAGGCTTTGAACGCCTTGGCGACAATGAGCCGGATGATCTCACTGTCGTCGATGACAAGTATCTTGACGCTCATGGTGTCGTTCGGACAAGCCCCCCGGCTTGCTGGAGAGCATCCTCCGTTTCCTGCACCAACGGGTCCATTTCCTCGGGGCTGATTTCCAGGATCTGCAGCGCCTCGGGCCGGGTGCGCGGCGCGAAAGTTTCGAATTTTTCGGCCAATCCAAGGCAATGGGCGATGATGTCGCCCAAGTGAACATAGGCGGCCAACTGCTCGTGGCGGCTGGCTCCGCCCGGGTTGTGATGATGCCGGACACCGTAAATCAGGTTCTCCGGGAAATTCCATTCCTCCAACACCCGCCCGCCGATCTCGGCGTGCTCCACGCCAAGCACGGACTTCTCCGCCTCCAGCAGCGATTCTCCCGACGGCCCCTTTCTGCGGAAGACGGTTTGATCGGAGCCTTCCAGGAAGCTGCCCAGCACCATTTTGCCAATGTCATGGAGCAGTGCGGCGGTGAACGCCACGTTCTCCTCCCCCCCCAGCTTGGCCGCCAACACCTTCGCGGCCACTGCCGTCCGCACCGAGTGCTCCCACATCTCGCCCGCGGCAATCCCGTAGCCTTTCTGTTCCGAACCTAGAAGGGTTTCGCCCGTGACCATGGCCACCAGCCGGTAAATGGCGTTGAAACCCACCTGCGTGACGGCTTCGCCCAGGCTGGAAACCTCGCCGCCCAGGCCGGTCGCGGCGTTATTGCAACGTTGCAGCACCTTGGCCGTCAAGGCCGGATCATACATGATCAACTCGACGATTTGGCTGGCGTGCGCCTCTTCCTCGTTCAAAAGCACCAGCAATTGCGAGAGCACCCGCGGAGCGGGGGGCAATGTTTTTATCTCGTTGATATAATGATCCAACGCTTGCATAGCCTAAACACCATGCCTTCCTCGCTCTGGCTCGGCCTCTTCACCCCCTCCTCGCCGCCATCCGGGAAAGCGCCTCGCATTTCTACATGCGAGTGCCACCTTCCTATCGTCATTGACCGGGCAATACTTTAGGGCCTTTCTCAGCCCCTTGCGCGACGGTGGGACGGGCTGGAACGGAAAAAAACCGGCTTTCCGGACTGGCGAAAATGCTTTGACGCCCCCTGTGGGAAGGATGCATCTCAGCAAATCAGTCGCCTTTGGCGACGGGAGGAGAAAGCGCCCAAATGTCGGGTGTTGATTATCAAGGACATACAAATGGGCACTTGGAAGTTTTTTGCAGATTTCGGCTATCTCCCTCTCCTCCACACACTTGTGGAGGAGAGGGACGGGGAGAGGAAGCCCTTTTTCGATTCCTCTTCCCCTTTCCCTCCCCCCACGTGCGTGCGGAGAGGGGACGAAAGTCCCGCTTTGTCACTGTTCTCGCAAGAGTTTGAGATGCGCGCCCTGTGGAAAAAATCCTTCAAAACCCACTTGACGCCACAACCCTTTGTTGTTAACTAGTCGAGCGCCACTTTAAGTAGTGTGTGGTGCGGTTTTATGCGCTGTCCAAAGTGCGGCAATCAGGATGACAAGGTCATCGATTCGCGGGCCTCCCGCGAGGGCGCCACCATTCGCCGCCGCCGCCAGTGTTTGCAATGCAGTCATCGCTTCACCACCTACGAGGAAATCGAAAACGAGGGTTTGATGGTGATCAAACGCGACGGCCGCCGCGAGGAGTTCTCCCGCGAAAAACTGCTCTCCGGCGTAAAAAAGGCCTGCCAAAAGCGTCCCATCAGCCCCAAATCCATCGAGGACCTCGTCGAAACCATCACCGATGAGATCAGCGACAAATTCGAACGCGAAGTCCCAGGCGTGGCCATCGGGGAGCGCGTCATGGACGCTTTGCGGCAGATGGATAAGGTGGCTTACGTCCGTTTTGCCAGTGTTTACCGCCGCTTCGAGGAGGCGACCGAGTTTGTCAGTGAAGTCAAAAAACTGGAGTCCAACCATGATTCGACTGAAGACTGACTGCTTGATTTTTCAAACCAGCGACGGCGAGTTGGTTCCCTGTTCCGCCGAATGGGTCGCGCTGGAACTGATGGGGGAGGGAGGCGGCTTGATCGATCCCGCCATCCTCCACCACGTCTCCGCCGCCGTCCTCCATTATTTCAAACACGATCTGCGCCGCGAATTTGTCTCGGTCGGCGAATTTGTCCTCGCCCTGGAAAAGGCGCTCCGCGCCTTCGGCCTGACCATCTATGCCGACACCGAACCGGGCCGCCTCCCCGCCGCCCAACAGAGCGTGCTGGACTCCAACCTGCACGAGCTGGCCCGCTCCGCCGGCAAGGGCTTTGAACTGCTCTTCTTCCCCCACCTCCGCCAGGAACTCAGGAGCAAGTTGGGACAGTCGCCCCGCGTCCTGCGCTTCCACGGCTTGCGCGGTTGTGTCAAGCATCTGGCCGGGGCCGAGCGCTGGACCCCCCGCTGCCAGAACCTCAACGACCAAATCGTGGACTATCTGCGCAGTTGCTGGCAGACCGAGCGCGCCAGCCATTCCTGCGCCCTGGTCGTGCTATGAGCGCCAATGTCTTCCAGAAAATCATCGCCCGCCAAATCCCCGCCGACATTGTCTACGAGGACGATTCGGTCGTGGCCTTCCGCGACAACAACCCCAAGGCCCCGGTCCATATTTTGATTGTGCCCAGAAAAAGCATCCCGCGCTTGAGCGAGGCCAGGCCGGAAGACGCCGCCCTCCTGGGCCATCTCCTCCTCAAAGCCGTCGAGGTCGCCGAAAAGGCCGGTTTGAAGCAGAGCGGCTACCGCCTGGTCATCAACAATGGCCCCGATGCGGGCGAATCCGTGCCGCACCTGCATTGCCATATCCTGGGCGCGCGCAAACTGGCCTGGCCGCCAGGTTGAGTCCTTTGATTACCTTTCTAAACGGCAAATTGGTTGAAGCCCTGCCCACCCTGGCCGTTGTCGAAGTCAACGGCGTCGGCTACGAAGTGCTCATCCCCCTGTCTTCCTACGACAAGCTGCCCCCGCCCGGCCAGCCCGTCAGGCTCCTGACCCACCTCGTGGTGCGGGAAGACGCCCATGTCCTCTATGGCTTTGTCACGCCCGCGGAACGCGAGCTCTTTCGCCTCCTCGTCAACACCGTCAGCGGCATCGGCCCCAAGATTGCCCTCAACATCCTCAGCGGCATCAACGTCACCGCCTTCCGCGGCGCCGTCGCCGCCGGCGACACCAAAATGCTCTCCCAAATCTCCGGCGTCGGCAAAAAAACCGCCGAACGCATCATCATCGAATTGAAGGACAGAATCGGCCCCGGCGGCGCCTTGGAAGCCGCCAGCGCCCAACGCGCCCTTTCCGCCGACGAACAAAAGCTCAATGACGCCGCCCTGGCCCTGGTGGCGCTGGGTTACAAGCCGGCGGAGGCCCATGAATCGGTCCGCGCCGCCCAAGCCGCGCTCGGTCCGGCGGCCGGCATTGAGGAATTGGTTCGCGCCAGCTTGAAAAAAGGAGCCTGATGCCCGCCCCCGCGCCCAGGTCTTCAGGCGTCGTCATTCCCCGGCTCCTCCCTTGGCGCCGCCGCATTCTGGCCTCCGCCGTCGCCTTGTTCTTCCGCCTTTGCATGAAAACCTGGCGCTGCGTCTGGAAGGACACCGGGGACAATTCCAGGGCGCAGGCCCCCGTCATTTTCTGCATCTGGCACAATCACCTGGTGCTGGCCGTGGCAAGTTACGACGATCATGTCGTAAACAAATGGCGCGAAAAGGGCCTCGTCACCATGGTCAGCGCCAGCAACGACGGCGCTTTCCTGGCGGCCGTGCTGGCCAGGTTCGGCCTGCGCGCCATCCGGGGCTCGACCAGCCGCCGCGGCCCCCAGGCGCTCCTGGAAGCGGCCCGCTGGCTGCGCAAAGGCTACAGCATCGCCATCACTCCCGATGGCCCGCGCGGGCCGGCCTGTCAAATCCAGGAAGGCATCCTCTTCCTGGCGCAGGTCTCAGGCCGCCCCATCGTTCCAATCTCCAGCTTCGCCCGCTGGAAAATCCGCCTCCCCAGTTGGGACCGTTTCCAGGTTCCCCTGCCTTTTGCCAAATGCGAATACTACGACGGCGACCCCATTTGGGTCCCGCGCCACGCCACCGAAGCCGACCGCCAACAACTGCGCCACAAGCTCGAACAGGCCATGCGCGCCATCACCCCGGATTGAGCGCCTTGCCGCCGCCTCCGTATTGCTCGTAGCGTCTCATCACCGACCGCACATAAGCTCGGGTGCCGGGAAATCCTATCCGCTCCACAAACGCCGCGCTGTTCGTCACCGCGCTGCCGGTGCGCCATTTGAGCACATTACTCCGGCCCGCGTTGTAATCGGCCAAGGCGTAGGGTATCGGGTTGTCGGCTGGTTGATAGCGCAGCATCAATTTCTTCAAATACCACGCCCCCGCCAGCGTATTGGTGGCCGGATCCAGGCAAGACGCCAGGTTGAACCCCGCCACGATATGCTCCGCCGAAGCCCATTCCAGCGCGGCCGCTTCGCGCACCTGCATCAGACCAACCTCATCGGCCCTGCCACGCTTGTCCGGACCGAACCAGCTCTCCCGCCAGATGACGGCTTTGATCAGCGCCGGTTCAATCTGGTAACGCCGGCCCGCCGCCGCAATCTCCGCGTCGAAGCGGTGCTCGCGCCAATAATCATAAACCCAACTCGTCAGCAGCGCCAAAAGCAGCACTATTAACGAAACCAGCAAGCGGCGGAGGTGTATCACACAATTTCCTGTTTCCCGAAGTCTTCAACAGTTCCCTCCCCAAGGCAACGAAATCCGTCCCTTCCCGTCCCTTTCGTCCTTGGTTGTTGTCCCATTATCCGCTACCATCCCCCCGTGCAACTCGAAGATCATCTGGGCGACATCCTCCGCAAAGGCCGCCAGGCCAAGGGCCTCTCCGCCTCCGCCGCCGCCCAGGCAGCGGGCCTCACAGACTCCGCCTACGCCGCCCTCGAAGAAACCGGTCGCGTTGCCGGCACAATCCATTTCCCGGCCCTGGGCGCGGCCCTGGGCCTGGACGGCGCCAAGCTGGAGCGCATCGCCCAAGGCTGGCTGCCCGCCGTGCCGGACCTTTCCCGCTGGCGCGAATTGCGCCAAATCACCACCCGTGCCGGCGGCATGGACGTGCATTGCTACCTGGTTTGGGACGAAGTGTCGCGCGAAGCCGCTTTGTTCGACACCGGTTGGGACGCCGCTCCGGCGCTGCGCTTGATCGCCGACAACGGATTGACACTGCGCCACCTCTTCCTCACCCACCTCCATCACGACCACGTCGGCGGTCTGGACGAAATCCGCGAAAAATTCCCCAAGGCCCACCTCCACTCCAATTCCCGCCACGCCCCGCCCCAGCATCGCAACCGCCCCAACGACTTCATCCACCTCGGCAGTTTGCGCATCACCAACCGCGACACCCCCGGCCACTCCGAGGAGGGTGTGAGTTACATCATCGGCACCTGGCCCGACGACGCCCCGCACGTGGCCATCGTGGGCGACGCGATCTTTGCCGGCTCCATCGGCCGGGGCAACCAATCCTGGGACCTCGCCCGCCAAAAAGTCCGCGACCAGATCTTTACCCTGCCTGATGAAACCCTCCTCTGCCCCGGACACGGCCCGCTCACGACCGTAATGGAAGAAAAAGCGAACAACCCGTTCTTCCCCTGATTCGGCGGCTGATGCTTAGTCCAGCGGCGTGCAGCCTCGGTTTTTACCCCAGCACTTGGAATGAAGGTTGCCCACCCAATCGCCACAATTCTGGCCGAAAAGAAGGTACTTGGGCGGATCCGCCTTTTGCGCCAACGCCTCGTCCTTCATGCACTTCTTGTATGGTTCGAACTTTAGAAAGCAAGGACTGCCCCCAAAATCCACGCACGTCTTGTCGGAATCACTCGCCGCTGGGTCCGGCGAGTCCACCATGCTGGGACCGTAAAGGACTTCACCCACACTTTCGCCAATAGGATAGAACCCGGCCGAAAAGTTCCCGATCTCAATCCAGTGATGATAGGGTATCCCAAGCCCCAGCGAAGTCGTGCAGTGTTTGACTCCCGTGTCTCTCGCCCCTTTGCCGACGACCTTCCCCTCGCAACAGCAACTGCCAACCGTATTATAGACCGTGCCGTTGCAACACCCCTCCCACGGCCACAGGAACAGGCCCAGCGGATCACGATGCTGGGTGGGCTTTGACTCGACGTACTCATACAGGTTCAAGCTGCGCATCCGCCTTTCAACCGGGTCTCTCTGCAAAAACCGCCCTTTCACACGGTCGTAGTACCTCGCCCGATAATAATAGAGGCCGCTCTCCTCATCCAATGGTTGGCCGGTGAAAAGGTAAAAATTCCCAATGACGCTGTGCGGCGTGCCCCAGGCATTCAACGGCAGCGGGTTGGAGTTCCCGTCCAGCATCGTCACCCCGCCATAGACATCATAGATGTATTGCTCCGCTGGGGCGCCGGTGGAGTCGGTGGCCGCCACCACGCTGCACAGCGCGTTGCCATGAAAATAGTAAGTCTGCCCCCCGCGGTTCATCGTCAGCACCTCGTCCAGGTAATTCCCATAGGTCCAGGTGGCCAGCGTCGCGCCCCCGCCGTCCTGTTCCTCGATCATCCTGTTGCCGTCGTAATACATGAAGTTGGTCGCCGGGCTGCCCGCCGGGTTGACGATCGTTGTGACCCGTCGGCCCAACGCGTCGTAAATGTACTGGCCTGCCACGGCGGAATCACTGTCCCGCGTCACACGGGTCAGCCGGTTCTCCCCGTCGTAAGTGTAAGTATTTATGCCGTC
>Ga0326727_10005544_pt1 | contig 35920 bp, 39 predicted proteins | sample MB2enrmetagenome_FD_207643 | JGI IMG/M metagenome (GOLD analysis project Ga0326727, IMG submission 207643) | Lab enriched peat soil microbial communities from McLean, Ithaca, NY, United States - MB29MY | ecosystem: Environmental > Terrestrial > Soil > Wetlands > Peat | place: USA: New York...
GGTAATGCCTAATTCTTGGGTGGTGGGGCGCGCACTCCGGGCGCGCCGCGGCGGGTCCCGATGTATCGGGACCCGCCCTACCTTTTTCCCCGCGTCACTGACGCATTACGGCCCACTAGGGCAGAACATGTTTTTCATGGGTGCAAGTCGGTTTCTCGCCCAGGTTGCCAATGGTGTACTCGCCCCCATCGGGACAGACCGGCATGAGCACGCCTTGCCCCGGCCCTCCCATGTAGGGCAACAGGTCCTTCATCGTCGGCGTGTCGGTGATATGTTTTCCATTCTCCAGCCCCCATTGTTGTTTGGCAGAGTCAATCATACGGAGATTGCGGATGCACAAGTCCACCCGCCGGTTCTCATTGGTGAATACTTCGGGAAGGTTGGAAGGGATGGACGCGGAAGAGGCGCCTTGCCTGTCGCCGGTCCCGCCGGCCGCAAGACGCTGATTGAGCGCCTGGATTTGCTGGCGTGCTTTGGCCAGTTCGTTGGTCTGCTGGCGGAATTGCGACGCTTCGTTGCGCAGCCGCGCCAGTTCGCGCCTTTGCGATTCCTGAACCGACGCGGCGGCCGTGGCATTGGCGGTGTCTTGCGTAGCGCGCCCAAGCTGCTCTTGCAATGACGCGGCTTGCGCGGCCTGTTGCTTCAAGGTTTCGTTTTCCCGGCGCAAGGCCGAGATCGTTTTTTGCTGCACGACAATGGGCGCCGCCAGCGCGCCGACAAGAATGGCGCTGACGACAGCCACTTTAATTTTGGTCAGGCTCATAATTTTGACAATGGTTAAAGCTGCTCCACCCGTGGCGGCCCCACCGAGGGCGGCCGTGGCGACACTGGCGGCCATCCCCACGGGCGCGGCCTCCACCGCTGCCGCGGCCAGGGCCGTTCCAAGGGCCGCCGCCGGGAGCGTCACGCCGCGCTGGGTCAGCATCGAGTGCAATTTTTCCAGGGCCCGGTTGACCCTCATGCGGGCGGCGTCCTCGTTGGTTCCCAGCAGGTCGCCGACGGCGCGGAAATCGAGTTGCTCAAAAAAACGGAGGAGGATGGCGGCGCGGTCCTCCGGTCCCAATTGGTTGATGGCGTCATCCAGGAGGGGCGCGACCCTGGCCAGGTTTTCCGCCGAATGGTCTTGCGTGGCGTTCATTGCAACAGCCTGCCTTTCGCGGTTTTGGCGGCGCCGGTCGCCGCGCATCATGGTGGAGGCCACGAAACAGGCGTGCCGGTGCAGCCAGCCGCCGATCATGACATCGCCGGAGAGCGTGCCGGCCTTGCGCGCCAGGTTGAGAAAAACCGTTTGCGTGACATCCTCCGCCAGATGCGAGTCGCCATTGACCAGCCTGAGCGCGGTGGAATGGACCATGCTGACATAGCGGCTGACCAATTCCCGGAAGGCGGCTTCCGAGCCGCCTTTGGCATAGTCCTCGAGCAATTGCCGGCTTTCGTTCATCACTTCCGCATATATAGAGCCGCCCGGCGGCAAAACCGAACATTCCTTGCCGGGAATCCGAGCGTGGCAGGAACGCCGCCGGCGGCGAAGCCGCGACCAAAACCGTGCCGAGGGAACGTCTCGCGCAGAGGCGCAGAGGCGCAGAGAAAACCATGCACGGCTATTCTTCTTGGTCTTTCTCTGCGCCTCCGCGCCTCTGCGCGAGAAAATCTTCGCGGGAATGCGTGATTCTGACGGAGTGCAGAAAAACAATGTCAAAGATGGAGTCAGAAATATCTTTTTGACTCCATTTTTCTGACAGGGCCTGCGCGTTCCCGGACGCGCCGGGCGATGTCTTCCAAGTCTTGCGGCGTCGACTCGGGGTGCGGGCCTTCCACCGCATCCACAAGCATCCGCTCCAATGTCGCCAAATCCCCGGCAAATTCCGGCGGCGCCACCCTTTCCAGCCTGGCAACTTCTCCCCCTCGCACCAGCAACACAGGGGAGCCGGCCTGAGCGTCCTCGAACAGTTCGACCAGGCGCGACTGAGCTTCATTTAATGCAATCGCCTTCACAGTTCGACTCCAATATCCCGGCTGAGGGGAATCAAGAAATCATTCTCCGCTTCCTCTGTATGCCGCCAGGACGCGGGCGGCGCGCAGGGTGTTCCATCTGCTGGAACCGCCCGCCGCTTCCATGTCGAAATGGACTGCGCCGGGATGCTTATTCTGCAACGGCCAAGTTCCGTCGGCCCTCCGCTTGCGTGACAGTATCTCCAGGGCGGGTTCCATGCGGGAGTCGCCGGGTCTGCCGGTCTTGGCGAACCAGTCGAGCGCCCGGAGGATGTCATACTTCCAGCGGCACGGGCAGGACAGCATGAGGAACTGCTCGTTTATCGTCTGGCCTGTGCGGTGGGACTTGTAGAGTTGGTGCTTGAGGAGGAATTCAGCCCCCGCGTTGATGGCTTCCGCAACTTCCTTGGCGCGATAGCCGGGGTCGGCTCCGGCGAAACCGGTCAGACCCTCAAGCACGGAGAGCGTCGTGTGCATCGAGCTATGCGTCGCTCCTTTCCATTGCTCGCAGTTCCAGCCGCAGTCGCCCATGCGGGAGGCGAGCAGCAGGTCAGCCAGTTCCCGCAGCCGCATCCCCGTCACGCGGAAATAGGATGCCATGTTGAGGAAGGTGCCGTTGATGCAGACGTCCGACGGCCGGTTCTCGCGCAGGAAGGTCGGGGAGAAATAGATCCCGCCGTCCGGGCCGGTCATCTCTTCCAGAGCTTTTTCCATGACGCAGCGCACCGTTGGCAGGTCCGATGGCGGCTCCAGGTTCCTTATGTCGAGGAGCGTGTAATGGGTCGAGGTCCACTTCGGCTGGTAGTAGCCGCGTCCCCAGTGCCCATCAGGGCGCTGGAGGGAGAGGAAACGGGCGCCCCATCCCTCGGCGGCGATGCGCCTTTGCAGAGTTTCGAGTGCGGCCGGATCTTCGCCGAGGAGGTCGCGCCTGACCTGGTACTGAATCGAGACATCGCCCTGGAGCAGCCAGGCGATGGTCACTTGGTTCAGGCCATCAAACAGCCTTTGCACACTCGTGCCGGTGGAGCGCGCCGCGCCCAGCAAGGCCTTGTGCCGTGAATCGTCACAACGATAAGGAATGGTCTTCATTTGTAAATATCCGCTCTGCTATTGGCGCGGGGGAAGGAAGAAACCCCTTTGTTTTTCGGTGATGGGCAGGCCCAGCTTTTCCAGCACCTGCATCATGTCCTCCCACACTTTGCGCTTCTCGGTGTGCGCTTGATTGTGCAGCAGGTAGGAGGGATGGAAGGTGGGCATGACCGGGATGTCGCGGAAAATCTGGAAGCGGCCGCGCAGCCGCGTGATGCCCTCGGTTTTGCCCAGCAACCCTTCCACGGCGGTCGCCCCCAGCGCCACCATGACGGCGGGGCGGACCAGATCAATCTGCTCCAGCAACCACGGCAGGCAGGTTTTCATTTCGTCCGCCGTGGGTCTGCGATTGCCGTAGGATTGCCCCGGCATGTCGGGCCGGCATTTCAAGACGTTGGCGATATAAACCGTCTCGCGGGTGAAGCCCATTGCCTTGATGATGCGTGTCAACAATTGACCGGCCGCGCCCACGAACGGCTCGCCCCGCGCGTCTTCATCGGCCCCCGGGGCTTCGCCGACAAACATCAACCGCGCATGAATGTCGCCCGTCCCAAAGACGACCGTGCGCCGTGACTTGACCAGATGCGGGCACTTCACGCAGGCCAGCGCGCGCTCCCGCAAGGCGGCCATCGTCGCCGCCTTCTCCTCGCGCCCCGGAACCGCCGCCGCTGGCTGCATCGAGGGCGATGGGGGAACGGAGTTGTTCACCGCTTCCGACGAAACCATCACCGGCGCGGCGGGAGGTATTTGAACATCAGGGAGACGCGGCGGCGGCTCCTCCCGAACGAGAGTTGTCTCCGGTTGATCGGGCAGGGGCTGTCGGAGGGCAAACAACGTTTCCTCCTGGACGTTCAGGAACCGAACACCCATTGACTGGAGGGAGCGAACGTAATCCTCCGTCGCCTCCAGCGCGCTTAAATAACGAGTCATGCGGCGAGTTTAGCGGGGCGGCGTGAAACCACACGGCAATGTTGTTAATTCTTGTTCACGCTTTATTCGCAAGCGGGCGTAGTCCAGTGTGGCAATCCGATACATCAAGGTAACTGGACCAGAGCCGGGACGGCTCTGCCACTTTGAAATGGACGTAATCCAGCGGCGGTCATAGACCGACCGCTACAGGAGGTCAACTCAACCGCATTGGCATCACGACATACAGGAAGGGGCCGTTGATTTTGAGGACGCCGGGACTCAGCTCGTCAATCAGTTCAAGGAAAACTTCATCTTCGGTCAGGACGTTCAGCGGATCAATCAGGTAGGCGGGGTTGAAGGCGATCTGCAAGTCCTTGCCCTTGTAATTGATGGCGAGCGTTTCGCGGGCTTCGCCCACGTCAGGGGAGTTGGCGGTAATGGCCAGATTATTGCGGCCAATGGCCAGTTTCACCGAATTGGCCTTGTCGCTGGTCATGATTTGGGCGCGGCGCAACGCGGCCAGCATCTCCTCGCGCGGCAGGGCCACGCGCTCTTTGGTGTCGCTGGGGATGACTTGCTTGTAATTGGGATAGTTGCCCTCGACCAGCTTGGAAATCACCACGGCGGCGTTGCCTTTTTCGTCAGCCAGGGACAAGGAAACCTGGTTCTCGCTGAACTTCATTTCCACGTCGCCCTGGTCGCCGAGCAGCCGGGTAATTTCATTGACGGCCTTGGTGGGCAGGATGAACTCGCCCTGGCTGTTTTCCGGGATGTCTACTTCTTCGTCCACCAGGGCCAGCCGCCGGCCATCGGTCGCCACCATGGTCATTTTGTGCTCCTTGAGGATTACGAAAATGCCGTTCAAGACATAGCGGGATTCGTCCGTTGAAATGGCGAAGGAAGTCTTGCGCAACATGCTCTTGATTTTCTCCTGCGGCACGATGACTTTTTTGTCCTCCTTGAACTTGGGGATGGGTGGAAATTCATCGGCTCCCAGACCGTTGATTTTGTAAAACGAGGCCCCCGCCCGGATGCTGCAGGCGTGCTTCTCGTCCACCTCCAGTTCGATTTCAGGGCTGGTCAGTTCGCGGACAACGCCAAAAAACCGCTTTACCGGAATGGTCGTGGACCCCTTTTTCTTGACAGTGGCTTCGACGGCGCAGTTGATCGTCACGTCCAGATCGGTGGCGGTGAACTCCAATTTGTTGCCTTCCGCCTTCATCAACACGTTGGAGAGGATCGGCAGGGTGGTGCGCGTGCTCACGACATTTTGAACGGCCTGCAGGCCATGCAGGAGCTTTTCTTTGGCGATGGTCAGGTTCATGCGGGTCCTTTAATATGATATTCCTATATACAAAGAAAGATTATTATTAAAGGTGGTGAATAAAAGGAAAAAAAGGCATTGTCAAGCCCCGGCTCAAGCACTTAGGTGGCAAAACAGCGTGTGAACAAAGGTCCGCCGTGATCGGCCGAACCGGCAAAAAGCGAAGTTGTTGCCAATAGGCCTCGGCAATTCACAGGCTTTTCAATAGGAACGCGCCTGTTTGATGACATGGGCAAAAGCGTCCGCTACGAAGTCCGTTTCGTCGCCGGTTGATTCGCGGCCAAGGGAAAAACGGACCAGCGAGTTGGCCAGGGATTTCTCAGCACCCAAGGCCAGCAGAACATGCGACGGCTCCAGCGAACCGGCCGAACAGGCCGACCCGCTGGATGCGCAAATGCCAAGCAAATCCAAGCCAGCCAGAAGTGTCGCGCTGTCGCAACCGGCGACCGTAAAGGCCGCGGTATTGGCCAAGCGGTGTTCCCTTGAACCTCGAAATTCGACGCCGTCCATGGCGCCGACGCGGTTGATCAATCGGGCGGTCAAGGTTCTCAGGGCATCAGGTGGAAACACAGGAGGGTTGACAAAACGGGTGAGAGCCTCGGCAAAACCGATGATCCCGGCCAGATTTTCAGTACCGGCGCGCCGCTCATTTTCGTGCCCGCCGCCGAAGAGAATCGGGTCGGGATGCAGAGGAGAACGCACAAAGAGCGCGCCTGCGCCCTTGGGACCATAAAACTTATGGGCGCAAACCGAAACGAGGTCGGCGTTGAATTGATGGACGGACACAAAAGGCTCCTTGCCAAACCACTGCACCGCGTCGGTGTGAAAAACCACGCCGCGGGAACGGCAAATCTCCCCCAGAGCGGCCACGGGTTGCACCGTGCCGATTTCATTGTTCGCCGCCATAATGGAAACGAGGATCGTTTCCGGCTTGATTGCCCTGGCCAGGTCATCCGGACAAACCAGCCCTTCCCCATTCACTGGAAGATATGTGACGTCGAAACCCTCCTTTTTGCGCAAGTATTCAAAGCAGTGAAGCACCGCGTGGTGTTCGATGGCGGAGGTGACAATATGCCGGCCCTTGTCGCGGAGCAGGCGCGCCGCGCCGAAAATGGCCAGATTATTGCTCTCTGTGCCGCCGCTGGTGAAAACGACCTCGCTGGGCTTGCTTCCCCAAAATTGCGCCACACGCTCGCGGGCCTCGTCGAGAGAGGACCGGGCCAGCCGGCCCAGATGGTGGATGCTGGATGGGTTGCCAAAAACCCCGCCCAGAAGAGGCAGCATCGCCTCGCGCACCCGCGCGTCGAGAGGCGTGGTCGCGTTATAATCGAAATAAACTGTTCTTGGCTGGGTCACAGCGGCGTTTCATCAAGCCCTTATCGCGGCAAAAAGGCAAGACGCCGCGAGCGCCCCAAGTCCTCCTAAACCTGAAATGATCACCGGAGATTTCCGCCCGGGGCGTTCGTCATCACAGGAGCGCCGCCGACAATCACGCCGCCGGGAGAATTTCCCGTTGTCATGACGCCCCCGGCGGGATGGTTGCCAACCAGGACTCCTCCCGGTGAAACGCCGCCTTGCTGGGCGCCTCCCACAATCACGCCGTTGGAACCGCCTGTGAAGGTGTAGTTGGGACTGCGGATTCCACCCAGAACATTGGTGCCAAACTGGCCGCCCGCCGGGCCTCCGCTCAGGGCTCCACCCGCGGGTGCGAGCGTGGGGAAATTCCCGCCGATGAGAACACTGTCCGAGCGGCCTGCGACGGGCGAAGCCCCGCTCCACGTGCCGCCGACCGGGCCGGGCTGCCAGCTTCCACCCAAAGGCGAGACGCCGAACATGCCGCCTACTGCAAGCGGGTTGGTCGGGTTGAACCAGGTGCGGCCCATCAAGGCCGGGGTGAAGGCTCCGCCGATGGGCGCATAAGGTTGTGGCGCGGAAGCGGCGAGCGCGGGCGCCGCCGTGGCATTTGTTTGCAACAGAGGCATGACTGAGGCGCTGGGTCGTTCAACGGCCTTGCCATTATTCATGGCGCTTTGAGCCGCCGCCACTGTGGCGCCGGCCATCAGGCCGGCCATCGCAGCCGCCGTGTAAATCTCCTTTGACCAAAACGTTCTCATAATTCAACGTACGCCCCTGGTGCAGATCGTCAAGGCCCTGCGGCCTGGGGTAATCTCCCCATGAGAGGGGACCCAAAGCAGCGAATGCGCCCGGCGGTGCTTTTTTGGGGTGCGCGAATGGGCTTGATTTACGGCCCGATTGGGCACACTTTTGCGGAGAAATGGCCGTTCCAAATACCCCAGCGACATTGACTGCGGAGCAATTGACCGAGTTGAACAACAAACTCGGGCACATGCGCCACGAGATCAACAACCAGTTGGCCATGGTGGTTGCCGCCCTGGAAATGATGCGATTTCGCCCGGAAATGCGCGATAAAATGCTCGCCACCATCAGCCAGCAACCGCCGATGATCATGGCGGAGGTGGCCAAATTTTCCGCCGAATTTGAGCAGGCCTTCGGCATCAGCCGCGGCTGAGTGCAATGGAGCGCACCGACGCGGAGTTGATCGCCGCCGTGCTGAATGGGGACGCCGCCAGCTTCGAGCCGCTCATTGTCAAATACCAGCCGCGCGTTTTTGCCACCGCCCGCCGCTATGCCCGCCGCGAGAGCGAGGTGGAGGACATCGTGCAGGAGGTCTTCATCAAGGCCTTCCAGAAACTGGCCGGTTTCCGGGGCGAGGCGCCGTTTGAGCATTGGCTCATGCGCCTGGCCGTCAGGACGTGCTACGATTTCCTCCGCGCCCACCAGCGCAGCCGCGAAACTGTCTTCACAGAACTCTCCAAGCCGGAAACCGACTGGCTCGACCAATACGTCGTCGAACCCGGCGCGGCCGACGAAAACGCCGAGGCGGCCCGCCAGTTGATCCAGCGCCTCCTCAGCCGCCTGTCGCCCTCCGCCAGGCTGGTCATCACCCTGCTGGAAATCGAGGAGCGCACCGTCAAGGAGATCGCGGACCTGACCGGCTGGTCGGTTCCTCTGGTCAAAGTGCGGGCCTTTCGCGCCCGGGCGGAGATGAGAAAAACACTGGAAAAAATCACCAAAGAAAAGTACATGTAACCGTTCGCGCAAGAACGGCGTCTTTACCAATAGCTGTTATGAAACAGAGCGAATTGCAAACCAAACTGATCCAGGCAGCGCGCCGGGCGCCGCCGCAGGACCATGTCCCTTATGCGTTCGAGAAGCGGATCATGGCGCGTCTGGCCGGCCTGTCGCCGGGCAACCCTTGGGCGTTGTGGGGCCGGCCTCTCTGGCGGGCCGCATTTTCCTGCGTGGCCATCACTCTGTTGTGCTGCGTCTGGTCTTTTGCCACCGCTCCCAAGCCCGTCAATTCGGACACCTTCGCCCAGGCGTTTGAACGGGCGGTTTTTGCCTCCTCCGATCAACATCTTGAGGAACTTTGGTGAGTCCCTGGAAGGTCATTCTGGCCACCATGGTCATTTTTGTCTGTGGTGTGATAACCGGCGCCTTGGTCATTGAACATCAAGGCTGGCGGCGTCCTTCGCCCGGCCAGGGCGGGCCGGCTTTCGGGCCACCCGGACCACGGCCGGTTTTTGATATCATCAGCCGCATGACGCGGGCTCATATCCAACTGACGCCCGACCAAACCAATAAAATAGTAAAAATCATCCAGACCAGCCAGGCCACCAACGCGGCCATCCGCAAAACAATCGCCCCGTTGTTGAAGGCGGAAGTGGAACGGGCCAACAAAGCGATCAACGAATTGCTGACGCCGGAGCAACAGCCGATATTTGCCGAGTTGATCAAGGAACAGCAGCAATGGCCGGGTGACCGAAGAGGAGGCCGCGGCGGAGAAGGCGGCGGCAGGCGCGGCGGCGAGGGAGGCGGCTGGCCGTTCAACCCCAATCGCGGCCCAAGCAACAGCTTCGCGGCAGGAGCGCGCGGCAGCGCGACCAATGGAGCGCCTGGAACCAATTTTCCGCCCGGCGCCAACATCCCCTCCACGAACGCTCCTTGACCGGACCAAGGGGTGCGTTTCCGATTTCTTAATCTCAACCCCCCTCATGCGTTTGAAGATTAAGATTAAGAGTAAGATTATGATTAAGAGGGGAACCCGAGAATGCGAAACGCGCCAGTCGCCGCGCGACAGGAGTTTCCAATTCGGCCCGCTTGGTTAAACTACTCCCCGGCATGGAGAGCAATAAATTCCATCAACCGGGAGAGCAGCGCGCCGCCAGGGTGGAGGACCTCTTCGCCATCGTCGCGCCCCGCTACGATCTCATCAACGACCTGCAAAGCCTGGGCCTGCACCGCCGCTGGAAGCGCGCCCTGGTCAAAATGGCCGGCGTCCGGCCCGGCGACCGCGCCCTGGATGTCTGCTGCGGCACCGGCGACGTGGCCTTTGCCCTCCGCCGGAGCGGCGCGGAAGTGACCGCCCTGGATTTCAGCCCCGCCATGCTCGCCATCGCCGAACAACGCGCCAAAATCTCCTCCGCCTCCTGTAGCGGCGGTCTGCGACCGCCGCAAAAACCGCCGCCCCAGGTGCAATTCCTTCGCGGCGACGCCCTTCATCTTCCCTTCCCCGACCGATCGTTTGACATCGTGACCGTCGCCTACGGGCTGCGCAATCTGGCCGGCTGGGAGCGGGGGCTGGAGGAGATGTGGCGGGTGGCGCGGCCCGGCGGACGTCTCCTTGTGCTTGACTTCGGCAAGCCGGACAACCCGGTCTGGCGCTGGCTCTATTTCGCTTATTTAAAATTCGTGGTTCCCTGTTTCGGCAAGATATTCTGCAAAGACGCCGCCACCCACGCCTACATTTTTGCTTCGCTGCAAAATTATCCGGCACAGCGTGGCGTCGCGGGGAAAATGCAATCGCTCGGCTGCGCGGAAGTGCGCCTGCGCAACCTGCTCGGCGGGGCGATGAGCATCAACTTCGGATCCGTGAAAAGATAACTTCTGATTTACTGGCGGCCTTTGGACCAAAGCCGTTGCCGAAGATTGAGAATTGGTCATTGAAAATTTGTCATTGGCAATTTAACGATCTTCCGGAGGGAATGTTGAATCCAGCGTGTCAAGCTGCCGCCGTTCCTTCTTGGTGGGCCGGCCCGATCCTTTCGGGCGGACGAACGGGCGGAAGCTCGGTTCGCGCGGCTTTTCCCATTCGGAGGCGGGAGTTTGATCCTCGGCGTATTCCTTGGCGGCGGGCGCGCCCACGCGCTGCTCGAGCAATTGCAACACCTTGAAAGTGCGCGTCATCTGGTCCTTCTTCACCACGATGACGTCATGGATGCGCACCAGCCGGGAGGGCTTGACCGGCTGGCCGGAAATTTGCACATGTCCGTGGCGGCACGACGCCGAGGCCAGGCTGCGGGTTTTGAAAACCCGCACCGCCCAGAGCCACTTGTCAATCCGCACTGCGTCGCCGATTTTCACATTTGCGGGCGTTCAACTGAAGTGACATCGCTGCAATTGCCTTCCCACTTCCAACCTCTCGCGCAGTCGCCGCTCGACTTCAGCCTCATCGGCCTGGGGAAATTGGTATCGGATGCCTTCCCGCGCAACGTCGCACGCCAGCTCAGGCAGGTCCAGCGCCAGTTTCAACCGTTGCTCGGGCTTCATCCGGCGGTACATCTCAATCTGCATGTCCAGGGCCGCTTGCGGCGTCATGTCCAAAGCCTAACAGCCAAGGAGGGTACTTTAAAGCCGAAAAACTTGAATCCGCACGACGGACAAAATGAATGGCGTTTTTTGTATTTCACTTGAGGGAAAGTCGCATTACCCTCATTCGCAAATGCGAACTGATGTCGAACTCATGTTTCTCCCGTACGCTGGAGCGACCCAAGAAACACTGGTTGATGTCCTGATTCGGGAATTCGCATCAGGCAAATGGTCCAGCTTCTCGGCGGCAGTAGCGTTTGCTCGGGAATCCGGCAATTACCGTGAACTTTTGGTTTCCCTGACAGATTTTGCCAGGGGTGGCGGAACGATCGAGATGACTTTTGGGGCAAACCGGTTTGCCGAGGGCGAAGGATCAGACTACAGAGCAATTGAAGCGCTTTTGCGCGAATTGGGTGACTTCCCGAATGTTCATTTATACCTGTACGAACAGCCAGACCGAACCTTTCATCCCAAGTTATATCTCTTTGCGAGCCAGACACATGCTTTGCTGATAATCGGCTCGTCAAACTGGACTCAGGGAGGCTTCCAACGGAATGTGGAGGCCAATGTTCTCTTGCGCTTGGATTTATCGGACCGTGAACAAAAAGGCGCGTATGACAGGACCGTTGATGTATTTCACACCTATTGGAGGGAAATCCAATGAAAAAGGGCCAAGGTTGGGCCAGGAGAGTGACCAAGGAAAACTTGTCCTCCTTTGCTGCTTATCTCCGTCAGACTGATTATGCATCAGAGGCACGGTTGCATGCAGCGGCCGATGAGCAAGCCAAAATGGAGGAGGCTTCCGCCCCCTCTCCATTCAAGGGTACGGCCTTGAATTTTCCAAACCGATTCCATTTAACGAAAGTCAAAAAAGCTTCATCGGCTCGGCGGACGTCTTCGACCCCAGCCGCGATAGCCGTCTCGAAGGGCCAGGTGCAGGCCCTTGGACCGAAGGGTGGACTTGTTTGGCGCAAGCGCCTTAATCGCTCGGATGTGCAGAGGTCATCCGGGAGCACCAATCCCACCGGGTGTTTGCGGTTTACACAAGCTCGCAAATACAACGAGCAAGCGGTCGACCAGACAAGCTTCTTTCGCCAGGATACGTTCGGAAATTTCCAGTGGAGTATTTTGAAAAGAAGCCCCTACGAGGAAGCAACAAACATCGCCTTCCACGTCACGATAAACGGCAAGGCTTTCGGCGAGGTCGAACTCCAAGTGCGCCACAAGCCGTCAGGTGAAGCGCATCAAGGGAACTACACCACTTCCTTGCATTGGGGAAAGCTGATCAAGACGATAAAGACGGAAGCGGCTCCAGGGCAAATGCTTTCGCTTTATGCCCCGCGCACAGGAAGCAATTCCCCGTTTTTCATTGAGATCTCTTGAATGGCTTCGACGGCCGTAGAGTTGCGCTGTCTTCGATTCCTGAGCCTGTCCCAGGCATTATGCAGAGCGGCATAATCAGTCTTAGACAAACCGACTGCTCCCAGAACAACGGCATCCTGATTTCGTAAAACTGCACTCTTGTCAGAACATGCGCGGAAATCTTCATCCAGTTTTCGGAGGTCTGCATCACTGGCGGAGAACTTGGGCACGATGAGTCGCTCAATCTCGGATGGCACCAATTCCAGAACGCCACCGCCATAGTGCCGCCCTTCCAGTTCGGCGGACAAGCATGTCAGGCTGTTGAGGCATGAATAAACCAGACTCGATGCGGCCATCTGCCTGGGTTCAATACGGTAAGCCGTGTCGGTTGTGAATGCTTTTGCCTTGTTCAGCACCAGGCGGGGGAAATGGTGCGCGCGCTTCAGCATCGCGACCGGCGCGGTGTGAACCGATGGCACTTTGAACCACGGAGTGCGAACCCGGCATTTGAACCTTCTGGTCAGCCCCTGACTTTCTCCGGACCTTATGTATCTTTGAGCCGACGCCGGAAACGCGTTGATATTTGTCTCGTCAAACCACAGAAAATTAGTAGGCAACCCAGCACGACCGTTGTTCTTATGGTCGGCATTATCGTAAATCACACCCTCAACATGCTCACTCCTGCCGAACATCGGATAGGACCAAGGCTCCAAACCGAACGCTTCCACGATTTCATCAGTGACGAGGAAAAACTTATTCGCGCCGGTCACGATCCCGACATCCACATCGGCGATCTCTAAAAACATGGCAAATTTGTCATTCTCCCGGAGCGATTTCAGGAGCGAGCGCTCGCGTTTGGATAAAAAGACAGGCATCCATTTCCCTTCGATAGACACGCCATTGATATAGTCAGCGGTTTCAATGTACCCGCGGGCTTCCTCCTGTAGTATTTCCCGGTCGTGTACTGGTTGAACGGCCACCCCAAAGCTTCTGTCCTGTGGACGAGCTTTTTTTTCTGCGAGGAGCAGGACGACGCCCTGGAGGGCGTTATCGAACCAAAGTTTCTCCGGGTCAAGGATCAGAATACGCGAACACTGTGCCGCCAAAAATTTCCGCAGTGATTGCGCATGTGGAATGTGGAAAATCTCCGAGGGAACCACCATGCCCAAGTGCCCACCGGGAGACAATAACGAAAGGGAAGCGATGACGAACGGCACCCAGGCATTGGTGTGTTTGGTGAAAGGCAATCCAAATCGGGCAAAAATCTTCTCCGCAATAAGCTGCTGCTCTTCTGAAAGGTATTGGTATCGGATGAAAGGAGGATTGCCCAGCACCCCCTCAAACCTCTCTGTTTCCCCCAAATGAAAGAGGAACCATTTGAGAAAATCACCGACATGAATATCGAGTGTCACCTTGGTGGTTTGGCCGACTCTTGTTTTAGCCTTTCCTGCCTCCGCTGGATCGATCTCGCAACTAAAAATCTTGCGAACCGAAGGCATGCCACGTTCAAGGATGGCCTCCAAGAACGCTCCATCACCGCAACTTGGCTCCAGAATGGACTTCGGCTTCGTTTCCAGGACCCAGCGGGTCAAAAAATCGGCGATGTCGGCGTCGGTATAAAAGCCGCCGCGAAGTTTTTGTGCGGATTCATTTTCAATGAAATTCATGATGACTTTGTTTTATCGCGGTTGGCGTTCGGGGCCTTTGCGCCTGATCGTTCTGCCTTCCTGCCAAAGCGTTCTGGTGGGCGCGCCGCCGACATCGTGGACGCAGCCAAAAGGGTGCGCTGTGCCTGCTTATGCAAATACTCCGAAGCCCGGCGCAGAAACCACTCTTTGAGGGTCAAACCATCCTTCGTCAAGGCAGCGTAGAGGCTGTCCTTTTCCGCCGGGTCGATTTCCAATACAATTCGTCCTGATTCACCGCGTGCCATGTATGTTATGTTACATTGCCATGTAACATGGTCAAGGGCTTTTTCGAGGTTTTTGATAATACCAGCCCACCCATGACTAGCGCATGCACGCCATCTACTTCACCGGCAGGGTGATGGCGAAGGTGGTGCCTTTGCCGGGATGGGAATGGATTTTTATCTTGCCGCGGTGGGTTTCGATGACGCGCCCGACGATGGCCAGGCCCAACCCGGTCCCGCGCAGTTTGGTCGTGCTCAACAGGGAGGTGAAGGCGCGGCGGCGTTGTTCTTCGGGCATGCCCTGGCCGGTGTCCTTGAATTCGATGAGGACATTGGTCGGTTCGGGGCTGGCGCGCGGCAGGTGGAAGGAGCGGGTGGAAATGGCCAGCGTGCCGCCGCCGGGCATGGCCTCGACGGCGTTGAGGGTGAGGTTGAGGAAGGCCTGGGCCAGTTGGGTGGCGTCGGCCATGATGAGCGGCAGCCCGGCCTCCAGACGGCAGACCAATTGGATGCCCTGGTTGCGCATTTTATGGCGCGTGAGCAGGCCCAGGTCGTCCACCAATTGATTGACGTTGACCGCGCCCAGGTTCGGCTCGGTGCCGCGGGCGAAATCCAGGATTTGTTCCACGATCTTGTTCAGTTGCTCCATTTTCTCCCGCAGGATGGCGTCGTCCTTGACGCGCGGATCGCCCGGCGGAAAATCCAGGCGCAGGGAATGATAGAGCATCTTCATGACGGTCAGCGGATTGCGGATTTCGTGGGCGACCTCGGCGGCGAGGAGGCCGAGGGCGGAGAATTTTTCATTCTGCCGCAACTGTTCTTCGACGTCCACGATGCGCTCGTGGAGGCGGGCCTTCTCCATGGCGATGGCGGACAATTCGGCCAGGGCGCGCAGAATGTGGATTTCCTCGTTGGAAAAACTGCGCGGCGCGCCGGTGTAAATGTTGAGGACGCCGATGGCCTGCCCGCCAAAAACCAGGGGCGCGCTCAAGAGCGAAACCAGTCCTTCCTGGCGCGCCATGTCCGCGCTCTGATAAAGCGCCGAGTTCTGCACGTTCTCCAGTTGCATCGGTCTCTTGCGCCGGAAAACGATGCCCAGAAAACTGTCGTCCAGGCTGACCTTGGATTTCTTCAGATAGGCCTCGCCCGCCCCGAAGCTGGCGCGCAATTCCAGAAATTCCCCGCTGGTGTCGAGCAACATGATGGAAGCCATCTTCGCCTCCATCAGCGTGCAGGCCTCGCGGGTGATGATGGGAAGGGCTTCGTTGAGGTTGAGGGTGGAATTGATGGTGCGGCTGACACTGGCCAGCGTTTCCAGCAGGCGCGCCTTGAGGCGGAACTGCTCGAAGAGCCAGGTGGTCTGGATGACCTTGGCCGCCTGCACCGACAGGGCCTCCAGCAATTCCTGGTCCGCTTCGCTAAAGGCCTCCTCGCGGTCGGCGTCCACGTTCAGCACGCCGCGCACTTCGCCCATGACTTCCAGGGGCACGGCCAGTTCCGAGCGCACTTCGGGCCGCAACATGACGTAGCGCGGGTCTTTGCGGACGTCGCCGAGGCGGACCGGTTTGCCGTGGCGCGCGACCCAGCCGGTGAGGCCCTGGCCCAGACGCAATTTGACTTCCCTGGCCTGCGCCGGCAGGCCGGCCGAGGCCTCAATCTCCAGCAGGTTGTTGTTGGGATTGAGGAGGACGACCGAGCCGCTGGAAGCGCGCATCAGCCGCACCACCTCCCGCAAGATCGCCTCCAGGGCCTGCTGGGCGTCGAGGGTGGAATGGATGACATTGCTGACCTGATAAAGCAATTGCAGCCGTTCGTGGGCTGCTTTCAGTTTGTCCAGATCGTCCGCCATGATGATTGCTTGAAATAATGGGTCACCGCGCCCGCCAAATCAACACCAGGCCGGCCAGGCCAAACACCAGGTTGGGCAGCCAGGCCGCCAGCGCGGGCGGCAAGTGTCCGCTCACGCCCAGGCCCATGGCGATGCGCTGCATGATAAAATAGCCGAAGCAGATAAAAAGGCTGCTGGCCACGCCGGCAAACACATTATGCCGTCCGCTGCGCGCCCCGAAGGGCAGCGCGATCAACACCACCGTCAGACAGGTGAACGGCTCGGCCAGCCGGCATTGCAATTGCGTCATCAGCGTGGCCCATCGCGTCTCGTCCGGGTGCGGATGCAGGCGCAGGTAAGCCAGGATTTCGCGGATGGAAAGCTGCGGTTTTTTGGCCGCCTCCGTCGGGCTGAGCGCCCGCACCTTGATTTCGCTTTCAATCCAGGCCGGCGTTTCGGCAAGATCCAGCGTCAACCCCGGCTGGAGCTTCGGGCCGGGCGGCGGGGGGGCGTTGGTGCGCGTCACCCATTCCTCCACGTTGAAAAAGAACCATTGCCCGTTGGAGTAATGTCCGCGCTCCGCATTGATGACGCGCTCAAAGCCGTCGGGCAGGTCCCACGTGATCCGCACAGGGGTCATTTCCCCGGTGGCGCGGTTGTATTTGTCAATGGACCAATCGCGGCCCTCCGATTCATTGTGAATATTGAGTTTGAAGACCACGGAGGGGTCCTTGGGATTGGGATCATGGCGTTGCAAAATCTCCCTGGCGCGATCGGTGGCCGGCGGAACGAGCAGCTCGTTCATGGCCAGCACCGCCAGCCCGAGGAGAATTCCGACCGCGAAATAGGGCGCGGACAACCGCCACGAGCTTACTCCCGCCGCGCGCATGGCGGTCAATTCCTGATGCCGGCTGTGGTTGGTCAGGGCGTAAAGCAGGGCCAGCAGCAGCGAAACCGGAATGACCACCGTCACCAAAAGTTCCGGCAGTGTCACCACGTAATACTCCGCGATTTCGCCGGCGGTCAGATGCTTGTCCTGAAATCCTTTGATTCCAAAAATCAGGTCGAACGACACGTAAAAAATGAGGAAGCCGCACAGGCAATAAGCCAGCGGCACGAGCAGTTCCCGCAGCAAATAACGGTCCAACAAACGCATCGGCAGGATAATCAGTCCAGGCGCTGTCATTGACGAGGTTTTTCCTTGCCCCCCGGTCGGCCGGCCCAAAAGAAGATCATGGCCCGCAGTTAACGCAGATACACGCAGATGGGGGAGAAGGAGAATTCTGAGTTCATTATCTGCGTGAATCCTTGTCCGCCGTAGCCTTGGCGAAGGCGGATGCGTCATCCGCGGGCCATTCCGGTTTCGGTTGCGGCTGGCCGCGCCGGGTTGGATGTGTATTTTTTCGCCAATTTTTTTTTTTTTTTTTACCTTCATTCACCTTCATTTGCCTTCAATGACCTTGATTGACCTTCATTGGTGAAGGTTCCAAAAGGGGGTTTGGAGGGGTTTTTGAGGGCCGGGTTGGCGGAGGGGTATTGATGGGACGTAAAGGACAAAAAGGACACAGCGCGGCAAGGTGCAACCAATTTCCCCTTTTCCCGAGTTTCGCGCAGAGTCGCAGAGCGCGCGGAGAAAGAACCCTCGCGAAATTGCGTGATGCTGACGGAATGCAGGGCAACGGACCGACTGCACGCGGCCCTGGGACTGTTCCCCATGCCGCCCGCGCCCGCACCGGCTGGACATCCGAGGCGGAGCTGAGATGAGTTTTGCTGGCTCACGTAGCTTATTAAACAATAGGTGCTAATTTTTGTCAACCGTCTTTTTGGAGTTTTTTTGGAGGCCCTGGTTTTGCCGCGGGAATGCCCAATGCGGCCCGCCGCAACCGAAGGCAATGAACCACGGATTTCAGGATTTCATGGATAGGGAATTGTGAACAGGAGATCACGGAGAGCACGGAGGACGGAATGAAAACACCTCTGTACAACTTTAAGAAAAAATCGCGCATTTCTGCGAAGATTTATTCCCGCAGAAAAAAGCGCGGCATGAGGGAATAGGAAAAGACCTCTGCCCGCAGATGACGCAGATTCACGCAGATAGTGAATTCTGAGCTTCCATTTTCCCCATCTGCGTGCATCTGCGTGATCTGCGGGCAATTCCGGATTGGGTTGCGGCTGGCCGCGCCGGGCTTTTCGCGCTGTTTCGCGGCTGTTTAAATGCGTTCAATCCTGCGGCCTCCTCGGCGAGCTTGCCTGGTTCCCATCACGGCCCGACGACAATTAACAGGGGGAGCCTCCTTTACCGCTTAGGAAATGGGGATGTGTTGAGGCGCTCAAAAAGTGCAAATAGTTAGGACTGACACCGGCACACCGGCACCGGCACGGATCCGCCTTCGCGGGGCTTCGGCGCGACAAGGAGCACGGAGGACGGAATGAAGATACCTCTGTGTTCTCCGCGTTCTCCTGTTCAAATCAGATTGTCCATTTTGCGTGAACCTCGGCGGCTGTTTAAATGCGTTCAATCCTGCGGCCCCATCCGTAAGCTTGCCGGATGGGCTCGCGCAGAGTCGCGGAGAGCGCAGAGGAAAACAAACCCAATGGCGGCCGGCTTTCCATTGAAAAAAGCGAGAAGCGTTTGCCTCGAAAAGGCGCCTACGGCGCACAACCACAAGATCTTATGCGCTGCAATCGGTCAGAATCGTGCAGTTTCACGGGAGTTTTTCTCCGCGCTCCCTGCGCCTGCGCGCACCTCGGGAAAGAGGGAATTTGGTTGCGGCTGGCCGCGCCGGGCTTTTTGTGCTGTCTCGCGGCTGTTTAAACGTGCTCAATCCTGCGGCCCCCTCGGCAAGCTTGCCGGGTTTTTATCACGGGCCGCTGCCGACTAACTGGGTGACCCTCCTTTGCCGCTTACGGTTATGCGGCAGCCGAGTTGAGCCGGTCGGGATTCCAAACTTGCTTGGCGATGGCGACATAGAGTTCCTGCCGTGTCTCGATGTCCTTCTTCCTAAATTCCATGTGTCCTTTGAAAGGCAAGCCTTCCTGAACCAGTTTCGTGAGCGGCGGGTTATAATCGTACGCGTCTGGATTTAGCGACTGTGCGAGCAGATTTTGATTTAGATAGTGGGGTAACTTTTCCCTGTAAGGCAAATCGCCATAGCTGGAATTGAATGTCTTCGGAAGAAGCAAAAGCGCGCCAAAACGATTGCGGTATTCATCAAAATCAGCCTTATGTTTGAACTCATCATGTTCCTCCCAGTGATTAGCCCAAACATGTTCAATATCATAAGTATTCTTACGACCTTCAGTCATGTATTCGGGAAAACGTGATGCCAATCCACCATGCACCTCGATATACTCGGTCATCCGAGCGAGGAGCCATTTAAGGGAGTAGCGATTCATCCCGTGGAGGCGCAGGGTGGGGTTGGTATCGAAGTTTTCGCCCACTTCATCCAGTCGTTTGCGAAGAATGCCCACGAGTTGATCCAGAGATTTGCCACGGATTTCCCGCATGATAAGGAACATCGCATATTGCATCGTGGAGTACGCGATTGAGCGATAGTTCCATAGGCGACGCGCGATGAGGATGTCCACAAAAGACGCGACGCTCTGAAATTTGTGCAGTCGCGTCTGTTCATCGTCTGACGGTTTCAGTGGAGCAAGGAGGAGCGGATATTGGAGTGTGAACTGGAGCCACGAATTGGCATAGACGATTTCCAAGCCAGGGAGTGGCTTCTGCCCCGAAGCTCGTGAAAGTAACTCATATTGGTCAGTGTAGAACCGGAAGTCCCTTTCGATGAAGTGGACATAATCAGCGGATTTGACGAGGAAGAGGCGCTTTTCATTCTCACGAACCCAGCGGTGGAACTCCGTGCCGAGGCGGTCAAAATCACCGGCTTTCGCGCCTTTCTTACGTTCACGGATGGAATCCGCGTATTGACTACGCAACCAAGTCTTGACGGCATCCGCCGGTTCTTCCTCGTCGAGTTCAAGCAAGCGGTTGGTGGTTTGTTTCCAGATTCCATTGATGCGGTCGCGCTCAAGTTCGTCAGTAATGTTGGCGATGAGAAAACTCTTCAGCATATCCAGCGGCGCGAGGGAGAGGCCTCGGTCGTTCATGGTCTCGAAGATTGTATAGGCGTCGTCATCGGAATAAGCAGTGATTTCGACGACGTGAACATTATTGAGGAGCCAGTCAAGAAAGTAAGGCAGTGCCGGATCGTTGATGTCAGGTGGAAAATTTTCTTCAATTTCCTGATAGCGGGCTACCATGTTGCGGACGGCTTCCGGGTCTTTGGTCGTGGGGTTGTAAGGCTGGCCAGAGTAAAGTTTGTCGAGACATGGCGCGCGTTCTGGCACGTCAATGTTATAGGATTTCTTGCCGAATTTTTGCGAGAGGATGAGTTGGTGGACAGGGACGCGCTCGTCTTCAGGCAGCTTCTGTTGGCGGTGGTGGAGGTATATCAGAAATAACGTCAATGTTGTTAGTCGCTGCTGGCCGTCAATGATGTAACTCTGTCCTTTTTTCTGGCTCAGGATGATCGAGCCGAGGAAGTAATGGCCGTATTTGTCAACCGCATCGCGCTCTTGGCCGGCTTCGTAGTGTTCAAGGAATTTTCCGCACAGATCATCGACGAGTTCGACGAGTTGCTTGGTCTGCCACTTGTATTCGCGCTGGTAATTGTCAACGGCATAGCGGCGATTGTCGAAAAGTTCCCAGAGAGTGCGGCCCTTGCCGTCAATATCGCGGCGTTCGGGCGTGGAATTTGTTTGTGTGCTCATAATGTTTGGTGGAGAAAAAGGTAAAGCCCAAGGATGGCCACGGGATATTCAATGCGCATCAGGCGCGGCATGAGCGCATCCTGCCCTTCCCTCCTCCGCCACGCAAGGGGATAAAATGGGCAAAGCCAGGAATGGCGCTTGCGGAGAAGTCCGTGGCATGGACTACACGTTGACTTAAATGATTAGCCGCGAAGAGGCGCAGAAGGCGCAAAACCACAAGACCTTATGCCACTGTAAGAAAAAATCACGCAATTCCAACAAGATTTTTGCCGCAAAGGAACGCAGTGCGGCAAGCCGCAACCAATTTCCCCTTTTCCCGAGGCGCGCGCAGAGTCGCAGAGAGCGCGGAGAAAAAATCCTCGCGAAATTGCGCGATTCTGACCGATTGCAGAGCAAGGAGCACAGAGATAAGAACTTATGGAGTTTTCCTCTTTGTCAGGGGAATGTCTGTCAGGGGAATGGAAGAGGGCCTCGTTTGGATTATTCCCCTGACAATCATTCCCCTGACTTCTCTCCGGCCTTGCCCATCCTCCGTTGGTCATCTCCATGTTCATTTTGGTTGCGGCTGGCTGGCGCTGGGCATTTTGCGCTTTTTCGCGGCCATTTCATTGTCTCCAATTCTGCGGCCTCCTTAGTAACATGCTTGCTTGGAACACGTTATGATATGGGATTCGCGCCACGCCCTGAATTTGCCGCTCCTCACGGAAGCTCGGAATGGCTGCCGGTTGGGGGGCTACAGAGATTTCGCCTCTGACGGGGTTGCGACTGGCTGAGTTCGAGACCTGGCGGTTTGGGCAAAGTCTCTCGCGCAGGGGCCGCCGGGAGCGCACAGCGGCCAGTCGCAACTGGAGCGGAGAAGGACGGCGGAGGTTGCCCTCCGCCTGCCACCCGATTTTTAAAACCGCATGAAGAAATCCCAGGTCTCTTTTGCAATCCAGTTGACATTAGTTCCGGGATCCCGCGCATTATCTGTATGCCCGCCTACGAAGGAGCCGAATACCACGGGATATTCCTCCTTGCACCCCTTGAACTCAGTGGTGACATGTGTGGGGGTGGTTGCGATGGGTATTTCGGGCAGGACAGCAACCCCGTTGTCTTCGAGGTGCGTCAGGACGCAATATTTCCCGCCTTGTTTTCGCTCATCGGAGTTGACGTACCTGCAAGTGCCGTCAGTGGTGCCGGTTGTGCTATAAAACGCAAGGGGTTCGTGCTTGTTGGCAGGAAGATAGATATTCCAATTGGCCGGAGCATAACAGGCAACGGCGCGCAGATCTTTCTGGAAATCCAAGGAGAGCGAGTAGGTGACCATCGCGCCGAAGCTAAAGCCGCAGCAAAATACGCGGGAGGTGTCCACGCTCAGCTTGTCCTCGAACAGTGCGAGCATGTCAGCAAAGAAAACGTGGTCTTTATCATCACGCCCCCGCCACGGAGAACCGTCAGTGTATCCCTGGGGCGCCACGAAAATGACGGGGACATTATCCCTGTCCGCATAGGTCTTGAGTCCATAAAATTTATTGTTGACCATCGTGTTCATATTCCCTCCCATCATGTGCATGGCAAAAATCAACCGGTAGGGTTTGTTCTTGTCGTAATTGGCGGGAATATCAATGATGTATTGGCGGCTAAGACCGGCGCTGGTCATCGTGTTGGTTCCGCTTTTGAAATCCCCAAGCTCTTTGCCGCAACCGGCGCTGGGGATTGGAGCGTTCTTCAATTTACGGGAGTCAGGAACGGATAATGAGGGCTGACCCGCCGCATTCGTCGTTTTTTGAAGGTCATTAGTCGAGGATGCGGATAGACCTGCCGTGCAAGCCGAAAAGAATATCGCCAGAGTAATCGCTGTGAAAGAACGTGTCTTTATCATTGGGTTGTCTCCAATTGAATTATTGATTGAATTGATATTGCGCGCCGCGCGTACTCCGCGCTGCGCGGGTGAGGGAGAATTGGTTTTCGGTCTCGCCGAGCATGGGCAGATCCTATGAACTCCAGAATGCGGCGTCAACAGGCAGTTTTTGCGCGTCTGGAGTCCCCCTTGGCCAGGCACCCGGGCCGGTTTCTCCGGCGCTGATCCTGGCAGTTCGGGCAAAGACTCTCGCGCAGGGGCCGCCGCAGAGCGGCCAGCCGTAAGCGAATCCGGATTTGCCCGTAGTTCACGCATCCTCCCTCTCTAAGGCTAGGGTGGACTGACTCCTGTTCTGGAAGGAATTAGCCGCGAAAAAGCGCAAAAGGCGCAAAAAGGGAAACAAGGAAGCCAAGGACGGAGCTGGCACAGCCGGTCTCCCCAGCCTGGCGCAAAGCGTATTTTCGGATCTCAAATTTTCGCGCGCCAAAGTTCATCAAAAGGCCGTGCTCAATTCGCGATGCCCGTAAGTAGCCGAGCATCTGGGCCACATGTTCATCGGCGAGAGCATTGGCTGCCTTCAACTCAATGATGAGCCGATTGTCCACCAGAACATCGGCGTAGTAATCGCCAATCAAGGTGCCGTCCTCGTCATAAACCTTGAGCGGGTGCTGCTGCTTGACCTCCAGGCCGATTTTCCGCAAGCGATGCACCAGGGCATTTTCATAAACTTTCTCCAGATGGCCGTTCTTGTGGTAGCAGTGAATGTTAAAAGCCGTTTGCCGCACCACGTCGGCCAGTTCCATAATGTCTTTCATTGTTTCGCCTTTTTGGTTGGCCGCGACGAACGTCGTTTTCTCAGGTCCACAAATCAGTTCTTCTTTTGCGCCTTCTGCGCCTTTTCGCGGCTGATTCGTCGGCCACTCGTAACATTTCCCGTGGAAAGTAAGAGAAGATTCGCGGCAGGCTGACTATGGGAGTTGTCGCCGGCAGAATTCTCATCCGGGAACCCGTGGACATGGCGATTCCACCGAAAACAGCGAGGCACCTTTTTTTGCGTTTGGAGGTTAAGAATGGATTAAGATGAGGATTAGGATCAGGATTAAGAAAGATTGGAGTTGAATTTGTTTTGACTGGCGGGGGGCGGATTCCGGTAAGATTCGCGGCATAATGAAACCCATGCACAACCCGCGGCGGGTCCTCGCCGCACTTGTTTGCTGGCTTCTGCCGGCCTTTTCCATCTCTGTTCACGCCCAGGGGGCGCCGTCGCTCACTGAGCGCGTGGCCCAATTGGAGGCGGCCGGCCGCCAGGGGGGGGGCATCAACGCCGGGGACAACGCCTGGGTGCTGGCCAGCGCCGCGCTGGTGCTGATGATGACGGCCCCCGGCTTGATTCTCTTTTATGGCGGGCTGGTGCGGCGCAAGAACGTGCTGGGCACGATGATGCACAGCCTGGTGTTGATGGCGGTGGTCTCGGTGTTGTGGATGGTGTTCGGTTACAGCATGGCGTTCGGGGACGGAAACGCATACTGCGGAAATCCCATGCAATACTTCATGCTGGCGGGCGTGGGGGCCGCGCCCAATCCGGCCTACGCCCCGACCATCCCGCAGCAGAGTTTCATGCTGTTTCAGATGATGTTCGCCATCATTACGCCCGCGCTGATCAGCGGGGCGATCGCGGAGCGGATGAGGTTCAAGGCCTACCTGCTGTTCATGGTGTTGTGGGTGACGGTTATTTATTTTCCCTTGTGCCATATTGTCTGGGGCAAGGGCGGCCTGATGAACTGGAGCGGGGGCGGGCGATTTCCGGTGCTGGATTTCGCGGGCGGGACGGTGGTGCATGTCAGTTCGGGTGTTTCCGCCCTGATCTGCGCCCTGGTGCTGGGAAAACGCATCGGTTTCCCGGCCGAGCCGATGCCGCCGCACAATGTCGTCCTGAGCCTGATCGGGGCGGGCCTGTTGTGGGTCGGCTGGTTTGGCTTTAACGCCGGCAGCGCGCTCAATTCCGGCGGGCTGGCCAGCAGCGCCTTTGCGGCGACGCATTTTTCGGCCGCCGGGGCCGCGCTGTCCTGGGGGACGGTGGAGTGGCTGCTCAAGGGGCGGCCCAGCGTCCTTGGCATCGTTTCCGGCATGGTCGCCGGGCTGGCCACGATTACGCCCGCGTCGGGTTTTGTCACTGTTCCCGCCGCGTTGATAATAGGTCTGACGGGCGGCGTGGTTTGCTATTTTGCGGTGAGCAAACTCAAACAACTGCTGGGCTACGACGATTCGCTGGATGTCTTTGGCGTCCACGGCGTGGGCAGCGCGACCGGCTTGCTGCTCGTCGGCGTCTTCGCCAGCGCGGAAGTCAACCCCGCCATCGCCAACACCTTCACCTCCGGCGGCAAGACCGTCTCGCTCGCCGGGGGCCTGGCCCAGGCCGGCCATCAACTGGGCGGGGTGGTTTTCACCGTCGTGCTGGCCGGCGCCGGGACGTTCATCCTGCTGAAGCTGGTCGGCGCGCTGACCGCCCTGCGGGTCACCCCGGAGGAGGAAGATTCGGGCCTGGACCTCACGCAGCATGGCGAAAGGGCTTACAACGATTAACTTCTCAATATCATGAAGAAAATTGAAGCCATCATCAAACCGTTCAAATTGAACGACGTCAAAGCGGCCTTGCACGAAATCGGATTGCAGGGAATGACCGTCTCGGAAGTCAAAGGATTCGGCCGGCAGAAAGGCCACACGGAAATCTATCGGGGCAGCGAATACACCGTTGATTTTCTGCCCAAAATAAAAATTGAGATCATCCTGCCCGACGCGTCGGTCAAGGCGGCGACCGACGCCATCCTGCGCACCGCCCAGACCGGCAAGATCGGCGATGGCAAGATATTCATCATACCCGTGGAGACGGCCATCCGCATCCGCACGCAGGAAGAAGGGGAGATCGCCGTCTGAACCGTCCCCGCCCCATGCTCGGGGAGCGCGACAGTCCCGGTCGCAGCCGTCGGCGTCCCGCCGGCGGATCTCCATGGTTTGGGGAGCGCACGCGCCCCCGCGTGCAGCGGGTCGCGCCTCGCGGCCCGCGCCACAATTCCACCCAAAATTGGATGCACCCTGATCATTAGCGACACGCACGAATTGCCAGCGAACGGGTGAAGTTGTCGACGGCGAAACGCTGCGTCGGCGAGACGCCGACGCATGCGACCGAGACGGTCGCGCTCCCGGAGAGTCGCTAACGATTCGGGAGATGCAACTGCTCCGCGTTTTTCAGTTGACTCCGTTGCCACCGCGGGATTATCCTCCTCCCGTGGCCCGAAATGTGCGCATTCCAGATTCAGGCGCGATTCGCCATGCCCTGAATCGCGCCGGCCCAGGCCGACCCAACGAAACGCGCCACCGCCCTTGGAATGGCGCACCTTTCAAGAACGTGACGATACCACGACCCTTTACGACTGTTGCGACGCAAAAACGCCAGCGATGGCGGTGAGCAACTGCGGCGTATCCAGCGGTTTCTCCAGAAATGCCGCCGCGCCTTGATGGAGGCATTCGGACTTGACGTCGGGACTGCCCATAGCAGTCAATACGATGACCGGCAGTGCGGGGAAGATTTCATGGATGGCGTAAAGCACGGTGATGCCCGTGACAAACGGCATCCGCAAATCGGTGATGACAAGATCAATTCTCTTTTTCCGCCCAGTCAGGATCTCCACCGCATCCGCGGCGCAGGCAGCGCAGGTTACGACGGCCCCTTCCCGGCTCAATACCTTGTCGAGCGCGCGCAACATCCCGGGGTCGTCATCAACAACCAGAACAGACTTGTCGCGAAGTTCTTTCATCATTCCTTTCTTTGTTATCGGTTTTCTAATGTCATGGCGCCATCATTGGCAGCGCCGCGCTGCCCGGCGGCTTCTCGATGAGTTTTAGGTTTTTTCCATCAGCGGCAGAAAAATGGTAAAGGTGCTGCCCTTGCCGCTCGCGCTCTCGCATTCGATATGCCCGCCATGTTCGGTGACGATTTGCTGAACAAGAGCCAACCCCAGGCCCGTTCCCTCCTTCTTCGTGGTAAAAAACGGCTCAAACACACGTTGCACCTGGTCCGCAGTCATGCCTTTGCCGTTGTCGCTGACGCGCAACAGCGCACGGGCGCTGTCGCTCCAGGTGCCGATGATCAGTTCGCCGCCGTCAGGCATCGCTTCCAGGCTGTTGCGGACCAGGTTGAGCACCGACTGCCACAATTGTTCGGCGTCGGCGTTGATCGAGGTCAGCGCCGGATCGAAATGCGTGCGCAACTTCACGTTCGACCGTTCCAGCTCGCTGCCCAAGAATCCCAGTTTTTGGTCGAGAAACCCGTTCAAATCCACCGGCTGCCGTTGCACCTTCGGCAGCCGCGCGAACTGCAGGTAATCCTCAATGACGCGCTGGATGCGGCGAACCTCCGCGCGCATGTCTGTTACCAGAGTGCGCCCTTCGTCCGGCAAATGTCCATTGCCACCGGCCAGCAGGTCAATCTCCTTGAAGGTGAGGTCGAGATTCAGGGTGATGGAACCCAGCGGATTGCGAACTTCATGGGCCACCTGGGCGGCCATCCTGCCCACCGCTGCCAGCCGCTCCGCCTGGATCTTGGCCGCCTCCAGCCGTTTGCGTTCCTTGATTTCCTCCTGTAGCGCCGCCGTTCGTAGTGCCACGGTTTCTTCGAGGCGGTAGCGCGCCGTGTGAAAGGCCGAGAGCAGAAAGACCACGGTCAGGAAAAGCACCAACAGCATCAGGGCATTCCAATAAGGGATCCAAGGACGCGGGTAGACAAAGCCCGACCTTAAATCGGCCATGAACCATGTCGCCGCGCCGGCTATGGCCACCAGGATCCCAATTCCGCGTCCCGCCGCCCAACAGGCCCAGCAAATGGGCACCAGATAAACTGCCGACAGGGCGAAATCACGGCCCGTGGCGTATTCCACGGAACCGATCAGACCCAGCAGGGCCAGCGCCAGGACCACAACCACCGGCTTTGGCAGGGACAACAAACGCTGCAACAGCCCGTTCAACAGAAAGAAGTTCTGCACCTTATATGTCGGCACTTTATTTCAAACGTATTTGCAATTCCGTATTTGGGCAACATGCCCAGCGGACGGCGGAAGTAATGCAGACACCCAACAGACACCCCCATCCGTACTGAATTAGACGATACGAACATTAACCAACTCTGAAAATTGCATTAAAACCGCGTTTTTTTTGGAGTGAGTCTTTTCATGACCCTTCCGGCCTGCTTGCCCGCGCTTGTTTTGGGCCGGAACCCAAGCGGGCGGCGAACGGTTGTTTTGACCGGTTTTTAATGTTGAATTCATCAAGCTTTAATCTTCATGCGGTCTAATTGGTAAAATCGAAAGGACCAATAACATGCAAAAACGAAACAAGAACCATGCAGGCAACGGCAACGAAACCCTGCGCCCGGCACCAAAACAGATCGAAGTATCATTTGCCATCGAGCGAGCCGAGGCCAATGAGGTGTGCTTGTCCGGTGACTTTAACGGGTGGTCGGCGACGAACCTGCCGATGATCCGGCGGGGCGCCAGGCGTTGGGAAGAATTAGCATGCCCCCATGCCAAGAATTTAGTTAGTGCTTGAGTTGGCCGCCCAGCCGACGATTTCTCCGTCGGGCAATTTGACCACGTTGTTCATGCTTGCCAAAGAATCAATCGCATGGCGCTCGTCATCCAGATAGACGGGCGTGGTTTGGTCGCATTTAATGACAACCGGGACATAAACCCACCCATATTTTCCCCCTTCGGCCTTTATCGTGTACGAGCCAGCAGGGAGGTGAACGCGCGTGGGCGGCTCGACCGTCCAATCTCCTTCAATGGAGTTTGGAACCCATTTTACAAGCTTCCCTTCACTCGAATAGATCATGTACCCGCTGTGCTCGGAGGTGAGGTAATTGTCGAAACACGACCACGCGGAATAAACTACCAGAACCCCATTTCCAGGCTGGGCGATTGTTTGGGGGCCGGGCGCCGGGCCGACCGGCCGGAGCGGAGGACTAGACGCGCACGCTGTGAGCAGGCTGGTGCAACAGAAGCAGAGCAAAAGCATTGGATGTTTCATATCAGGCATTCCTCTCATTTTTAATCGGTGTTACTTGACCATTTCCTCTCCCCTGCCTGATTCATTGTACGCCCCGAACATTAATGGGGGATGAATTTAGCATTAAAACTATCAGCCAGTCTGGAAGGGGTCAGTTCGAAATGTTTATCAACCCATAGTTTGGCTCGTTTGCCGGACTCGGCGGCGAAGGAGTCGCGCGACCGCGTCTTGACGGTGCGCTGGCCAATTCCGGGTTCAAACTTCCCTTATGCCGCCCCACCGTCAATCCGGCCCCGGCGGAGGTGAAGAAGGATGGGCCGAGTTTTGATCTGCCCACCTCCCACTGAGTGGCCGCAGGATCGAAGTGGGGAATGGAACAAAGACCGCAAACAGAACCATGGCCGGACAGAAAGATAAATCAGAAGTGGCCAAGTCAGATCCAATTAGACGGTTTCGATTGCAACCGTGGTCAAATCGTTGAAATCATTTTTGTCGAGCGTGAGCAATTTTCTTGCGCCGGATTTTTCAGCCGCCACCGCGTGCAGATAATCGTGAACACGTCCGCCACGAACTCCCTTTTTCCGCGCCTCTTTCAACGCCTTCAAAACGTCGGTGGCGGCCAGGTCTTGAAAGTCGAGGTCCGAGGCGAGATTGGCGACGGCTTTTGCCGCTTCATCCGCACCCAGGCGGAACGCGAGATTGCCGCCCGTGAGGGTGGAAAATACTTCCGCCAGAGTGTGTGTGCGGGTCAAACCACGTTCGCGATGCAAACGGGCACGCAAGGCCGGGCTGTTGCAGGCTTCAATGACCGCCGAACTATCCCAATAAGCTTTCATCGGGCATCGCGGTCGGCCCGGATGGCTGCGCGGATGGCTGCCCGGCTGACTTTAACCGGCAGCATCAGGAAACCTTCCCGCGTGCGAACAGGCTTTATCAGGGGAACCTCCTTTTCCACCAATTCCACGACCCGTACGCTTCCGTCCGGCTGGCGGCAGGCGTCAAAGGCGGTGCGTGGCGGAAACAACTCAGCGGAACAGATTCTTCCGTTACTGTCGGCAACCAATTTCATAATGGGATTATCCCATAAATCGGAGCCGTTTCAAGTTCAATCGTAAATGGCGTCCGCGGCACGTACGCACTGATTGCCGGATGCGGCGGCGAAGGAGCCGCGGGACCGCGTCTCGACGGCCTTGGCCAATTTCGGGTTCAAATTTCCCTTATGCCGCTCCGCCATCAATCCGGCCCCGGCGGAGGTGAAGAAGGAAGGGCCGAGTTTTGATTCGCCCGCCTCCCACTCAGAGGGCCGCAGGATCGAACACGTTTAAGAAGCCGCAAAAAAGCCCAGCGCGGCCAGCCGCAACCGAATTCGGAATTGCCCGCAGATGACGCAGATGCACGCAGATGGGGAAAATGGGATCTCAGAATTCGCTATCTGCGTGCATCTGCGTCATCTGCGGGCAAAGGTCTTTTCTTATTCCCTCATGCTGCGCTTTTTTCTGCGGGAATAAATCTTCGCAAAAATGCGCGATTTTTTCTTATAGTGGTGCAAAAAGCCCAGCGCGGCCAGCCGCAACCGGGGCGGAGACGGACAGCGGAATGGAGGGCGCGAAGCAATGGCTCGACCTCACCCCCGCCTGCTCCGCCGCCGATAGCCACACCACCGCTATCAGAAAAGCCATGAAACAAAATAACCTTACTATTCCCAGCCAACCGTGATAAACTGCCACCATGAAAACGGAAACCGTTGAAATTCCCGCCGCCGTTCTCTCGTCCGTCGAAACTCTCGACGAGCTTCAGGACTGGCTCACGGCACAGAATCCTCAAGTCATCGCCGAATTGCGCGCGGCGCGGCGCGAAGACGTGGCCGGCAAATTCAAACCTTGGAAACCTCGCCATCGGCCGTGTCCTACCGAGTCGAATTAGGCGGCCGGGCCGCCGGCTCCGCGCCGGCCAGACTTTCGGTGTTGACCTTCCAGCCGCTCTACAAGGAGAGAATCTGGGGCGGACGCAATCTGGAGTCGCTCTACGGCAGGCGGTTGCCGCCCGGTTTGCCCATCGGCGAGTCGTGGGAGATCAGCGACCGGCCCGGCGACGTGAGCATCGTGGCCGGCGGGCCGTGGAAAGGCAAAAGCCTGCACGACATCATGACGGAGCGCCCGGTCGAATTGCTCGGGCCGCTCCCGGCAACGCCCAAGCGGTTTCCGCTGCTCATCAAAATTATTGACGCGCAGGACCGGCTTTCGCTCCAGGTGCATCCTCCCGCCGCGCAGGCCGCGCAACTCGGCGGCGAGCCGAAAACGGAGATGTGGTACGTCGTCCACGCCGGACCGGGGGCCGAGTTGCTGGCCGGATTGAAACGCGGCGTGACGCGCGCGGAATTTGAAAAGCAACTGGCCCGGGGCGCGGTCGCGGATTGTTTTCACCGCATTCCGGTGCAGGCGGGCGATGCGCTTTTTCTGCCGAGCGGCCGGGTCCACGCCATCGGCGGCCGGACCATGATTTTTGAAATCCAGCAGAATTCGGACACGACTTATCGGGTGTTTGACTGGAACCGCCTCGATGCGGCGGGCCGGCCGCGCGCGCTACACGTCGCCGAGTCGCTGGCCAGCATTGATTTCACGGATTTTGAACCGTCCCTCCTGCCGGCGGCCGTTGCGCCCGGTCATCCGGGAACGCTGCGCCCGCTGGTCAAGGACAAGCTTTTTCAAGTGGCGTGGCGGCGTCTGCCGGCGGGCGAATCGCTGCCCTTGGGCGGCGGGCGGATGAACATCCTCGGCGTGGTGGAAGGGACGTTGCGTGTCAACGATATGGACGAATCCGCCGCCCTGCCGGCGGGCGGATTTTGCCTCGTCCCGGCCTGCTGCGCGGAGGCGGTCGCGCGGGCCGAGGGCGACGTTGCGTTCTTGCAAGTTCAACTGGGTTGAACCATGTTGAAAAAGGCCGGGAACAATATATGAAATCGTTCTTATTACGCTGGCTCATCACGACGCTGGCCGTGCTGATTGCCATTCAAATCGTGCCGGGCATTCGTGCTGACACGAACATGGGCCTACTCGTGGCGACGCTGTTGCTGGGCCTGCTTAACGCCGTGGTACGGCCGGTGCTGATTATTCTGGCCCTGCCGCTGGTGATCTTGACGCTGGGCCTGGCCATCATCCCGATCAACATGCTGCTGCTCTGGTGGGTGGGCCATCTGAAGGATTTTCATGTCGTCGGTTTTTGGAGCACGTTTTGGGGTTCGCTGATTATCAGCGTCGTGGGCACGGTGCTCAACAACCTGACCGGCGGCAGCAAGACGAGCGTTCAATTCCACCGCGGCGGGCCGCCGCCCCAGCGTCCCCCGGACGACGACGGCGGGCCGATCATTGACGTGTGAATGCCCGCCATGCGATTTGAGTTTGCCACCGCCCAGCGCATCGTTTTCGGACCGGGGACGGTCAGCGAGGCCGGCCGTCTGGCCGCGGAGCTGGGCCGTCACGCCCTCGTGGCCACTGGAGCGGATGCGGGCCGCGCGGCCCCGTTGCTGCAACGGCTGCGCGAGGCGGGCGTGTCCACCGTTGTTTTCTCCGTCGCCGGCGAGCCGGAGTTGGAAACCGTCCGCCGCGGCGCCGCCCTGGCCCGGCGGGAACATTGCGATCTGGTGGCCGCGATTGGCGGCGGCAGCGTCCTGGACGCCGGCAAGGCCGTCGCGGCGATGATGACCAACGACGGCGATCTGCTCGACTATCTGGAAATCATCGGCCGCGGGCGAACGCTGGCCAGACGCTCCGCCCCGTTCCTGGCCATTCCCACCACGGCGGGCACCGGTTCGGAAGTCACGCGCAACGCCGTCCTCGCCTCGCCGGAGCATCGCGTCAAAGTCAGCCTGCGCAGCCCCTTCCTGCTGGCCTCCGTGGCGCTGGTTGACCCGGAATTGACCCGCGATCTGCCTCCCGCCATCACTGCCAGCACCGGCCTGGATGCGCTCACGCAACTTATCGAACCTTACGTCTGCGCCCGCGCCAATCCCATGACCGACGCCCTCTGCGAAGAGGGCCTGCGCCGCGCCGCCCGCTCGTTGCGCGCCGCCTTTGCCGATGGCGGCGACGCCTCCGCCCGCGAGGACATGGCCCTGGCCAGCCTCTTCGGCGGCCTGGCCCTGGCCAATGCCGGCCTGGGCGCCGTTCATGGATTGGCCGGACCGATTGGCGGCATGTTTCCCGCGCCGCACGGCGCGGTCTGCGCCGCCCTGCTGCCGGGCGTCATGCAGGCCAACCTGCGCGCCCTTCGCCTCCGTCAACCAAACAGCCCGGCCCTGGCCCGTTATCAATCCGTGGCCCGCCTTCTCACCGGCCGGCCCCGGGCCGGAGCGGACGACGGCGTCGCCTGGGTGCGCGCCCTGGCGGCCGGCCTGTCCATCTCCGGCTTGGCCCGTTACGGAATCAAGAAGGAGAACATCGCCGAACTCGCCGCCAAATCCGCCCAGGCCAGCAGCATGAAAGCCAACCCCGTCGTCCTGTCTCCTTCCGAACTCGCCGCCCTCCTGGAAGAAGCCCTGTGATAGTCGAAGGAATTTGTGCCTTTTCCTTGGAGGCGTAACCGCGCTTGGCAACATTGTTTTTCAAGACGTTATTTAAGGACGGGCTGGTTTTAAGCAGCCTCGATCCTCACAATTCTTGCCTGCGGAGAGTATTGACGATAGCGCAAATGAAAGTAACCTCGGAGCAGCGTGGGCCTCATAACGACAGCCGAAGCCGCCATTCTCCTCAGAGTGACGCCCGGTCGAGTTCGACAATTGATAGGCGATGGGCAGTTGGCGTCGGACAAGCGCGGACGCGACCATTTGCTCGACCAGGCGGAGGTGGAAAGGTTTGACAAACATGACCGCCGGAAAGGCGGCCGGCCACGGACGCGGGAAAAACATTGACGTGTGCGATAGTGTTTTGTAGAATATGCCCATGATGGCACTCACCAAGGCCGCAAACCCGGCTCCGAGCACCCGGGGACGAAAACGAACCGTGACGCTTGATGGCGAACCGGATGCCAAACAATTTCAAAACGATTTTGTCCAGCTTCACTATGGCGACAGCCTCACGGTTTACGACGCTTGGCCGTCCCCGACGGTCATCATTTCCGATGGCGGCTACGGTGTGCTGGGCTTTGACGGCGACACGTCCGACCATCTTGGCCTGCCTGCCTGGTACGAACCCCACGTCAAGGCCTGGGCGGCGAAGGCGACTCCGCAGACAACGCTCTGGTTTTGGAACTCGGAAATCGGCTGGGCTGCCGCGCACCCGCTTTTGGAGCGATACGGTTTCCGCTATGTCAATGCAAACTTCTGGAACAAGGGAAAGGGCCACATCGCCGGCAACGTCAACACCGCGAAGATTCGCCGCTTCCCGGTCGTCACCGAAATTTGTGTGCAGTATTCCTTTGAGGCCATGGTTGGCGGGACGCCGTTGAAGGAATGGTTGCTGGCCGAGTGGAAACGCTCCGGTCTGCCCGTCAGCCAGACCAATGAGGCGTGCGGGGTTGCTGACGCTGCCACCCGGAAGTACTTTGATCAGGGACACCTCTGGTATCCGCCGCCGCCGGAGAAATTCCAGATGCTGGTGGATTACGCCAACCGGCATGGCGAGGCGGGCGGACGCCCCTACTTTTCGATGGACGGCAAGCGTTCGCTCAACGGTGAGGAGTGGGGCGGGATGAGGTATAAATTCCACTGCCCCCACGGATACACCAATGTTTGGGCACGCAACTCGCTGCATTGCGGTGAGCGCGTCAAGGCGCCCAATGGCAAGGCCGCGCATTTGAATCAAAAACCGCTTGATTTGTTGACGCTCATCATAAAAGCGTCGTCTGACGAAGGAGACGTGGTTTGGGAACCCTTCGGTGGGCTGTTCAGCGCCTCATTTGCCGCCTGGAAGTGCCGGCGCAAGGCCTATGCGGCTGAAATTGATTCGACTTATTTCCGCCTTGGCCTGGAGCGCTTCACCGCACCAGAGACCTTGCTCCTGAGCCTTTGATGCCGAGCAATTTGACCGTTCGGCGAATGGCGGCGTCATCCTCGCTGGACAACACTCGCGTCCACTGGCTGACCGACATGCCGAGAAATTGCTTCCCGCCAATGGCCTTTTTGAACGTCTCGATCCCAGTGTGTGCAATGCGGTCAATCTTGGCGTAATTGGTATCCAGCCGATAAGGATACCGCGACGTCAGCAGCCTTAATTTCGATTGGTATTCCGGCGTCGGCTTGTAGTCCTTCCCACCAGGACCCCATGACCGCACTGCCGCCGCCGCCTTCGACAACTGCTTTCCAGTCCCCTGAAATTTATATCCGTTTGTATTGGTTTGCTGAAGGTTTCGTGTCCGCTGCCGGGTGTCTTCCGGTTCGAGCACCAAGTAGTCGGGTGGCCGGTGGTAATGAAGGTCGCGGGCGGCGGCTACTGACTTTCCAGAGGCAGCGCAAACACCGATGATTTTCGGCCTCCCGTAAATAATATGCTCCGGGAGCCACGCCAGCATGACGACACTGGTGTTATCCTCCACGAAGTTGTTCTGGCTTTCCCTGAACCGGGCCGTGATTTCGGTCGCCATCGGATACCACGCCTTGATTTCAAAGCCCGGAACCGGCGAGATGCTGCCCTTGAGGATTGTATCCGGGAAATCTGGATCCTGCCGGACCCATTTTCCGTAAGGACGAAACTCAGTCCCGGCATTGAGGACCTCGACGGTATTGATCTCAATCATGTTCCCTACCAACGGGGACAATTTGGAAATGACCTTGGCCAGATTGACCGCCGCTTCCACGGAAACAGGCTTCGTTACCGCCAGCACGTCGAACACATGCCCTTCCAAACTCTGAAGGTACCGGGCGGCGGACTCGATGACTTCGCTTGTGTCCAATCCTCTATTTTGTAGCCACTGCTTTCTTTGGGGGGAAGCATTTTAAAGCCTGTTGCACACGGCAGGTTTTCTCTTCCGCAACCATCCGGAAGCAGCTTCGTGCATTTTAATTGCCTTGATCTTTGTCCTCTGTTTGCTGTTCCCAAACCCTTTCGTCAGAAAAATGGAAGCGGCAGAATGAAACAGAAATCCTTTTTCCCGCCGCGATTAAGATAAGTGTAACTAATACTTTTCCAGTAGATCGCCCAAGCCTCGGGCGGTTTTATTTGCAAGTCA
>Ga0326727_10005545_pt1 | contig 35919 bp, 23 predicted proteins | sample MB2enrmetagenome_FD_207643 | JGI IMG/M metagenome (GOLD analysis project Ga0326727, IMG submission 207643) | Lab enriched peat soil microbial communities from McLean, Ithaca, NY, United States - MB29MY | ecosystem: Environmental > Terrestrial > Soil > Wetlands > Peat | place: USA: New York...
ACTGGGAGAAGCAGACGGCTAATCCTCTTCAAGTTCGAGCTGCCCGGCTGCATTTGATTGAAACCAGACTCAGAACAGAAGAAGCAGAAGATCTGCTTTTCACCGACGAAACCGAGGTTCAGGAACTTCTTTCATGTCTCCAACCGGCCGCTCATGCGTACCGAATGCTGGAAGTTCTGAAAACCTCGCAGGATCGTGACCCCAAAGCCAATGTGGGTGGCAACCTTACCCTGACGATTCTCAAGACTCCCCAGGGGCAACCCACATTCAGAGTCTCCGTTCATGAAGGAAAGCGCCAGCAAATCATCGACCGGATCGTCCAGCTTCGCCAGACGGCGCATTGGGCCTTGCACGGGAACATCAGGACCCGCACGCGCGAAATAGAAGGCCGGTAACCGACAGCACAGCCAAGCTGAACCCCGTCGTGATCTGTCCCTGCACCAAGTTCGGCCGGCCGTGGGTCGGCGGCATCGAGGCTGGTCCATCAACCCTCTGGTAGGCGTGGTCAACAACAAGGTGATGCAGTTTGTGGCCGACGAGATCTTCCCGCTGATCGATGCCTGGAAGGCGTTCCACGGCTACCCGGCTCAGATTCCGCCTACCCCCCAGCCCTCCTGGGGCCTAACTGTTTCATAATGGCTAATATCAGGGAGAATAATTCTAGTGGTCCGTGAACCGCCCCAGAACGATGCCACTCCCTCGGGAAAACCTTGCCACAAGCCGACAATTCAGGTACTACGTCTAAACAGAAGTCGGATGCCAGTATCTCGATCGCGGGTTCGTGTTTTTTGCATTGAGACATGGCCCTCATCAAAATAAATTGTATAGGGCGCACGAAGCAACACTTTTATTATCTATTGCTTACGCTGAGCTTTGCCGTAGTGAACCGAACGACGAAATGGACTAATCAAAAGCTAAATCGGAGTTTTCGGCTCTAATCGCCTTCAGCTATAATTATGTTCTCCCCGATGATGAGCTGAACTCATGGGGGGCGTTGTGTGCCTATCACAACAGGTCCATTCTCAGCTCGAGCTGACATCGCAGTTTCTTTCGTGTGTTTTTCAGCTCCTCCGCAGCACAGTCAAGTGGGTATAACATGCGAAGTGCGCCACGTAAGCTGTTCCAGAAATTACGCTCTTCGATCCTGCTACTCGCAGTCGTCTGCATGGTTCTTTATCTCTGGAATAGACTGCCGGCGGACTCCAAGATCGTCGTCTACTTCGAACGCCCTCGAACCATTCTCGATTACCTCCACACGTCTGGTAGCGACGTCTTTCATGCGAGCCTTTGGTGCTTCATCACTGCTGTAGCTTCACTTGTATTAGCTTCCCTAATTGTCTTTGTCTTCCTCATGGTTGGTTTGTATTTCGATCATGGCGTTCAGTTCATTGAAAGACTTGCTGCAACATCCCAAACAGTTCCATTCCTCGTAATAGTCGCGCTTTCTCTCCTCTTCGAGCAATCGATTTTTCTCTCCTTAAACCTGCGGGATCTTGCTCCGGACTGGTACTGTCTGTTTCCTGTAACAGTAAGCCTCGCGTTTACACCATTCGTAAACGGAGTAGGCGCAATCAGAAGGTTGCCTGTTTCCTTAAAACAACTTCTGCAGATTTGGGATATGCAGCGCTTTCGGAGAATTTGGCACATATATCTTCCCTATGTGCTGCCTGACGTTCTGACGGGCATCCGTGCCAGCGCAACGTGGGCGGTCAGCGCGGTATTAATCACGGAGGCCCTTGTGAACGGCGTTTCCACTGAAAGCCATACTCTCGGTCGATCACTCGCTCTAGCGTTTTCTACCACGACTCCAGGGCGGACGCCCACCGTCTTACTTGTAGCTACGGTCCTTGGCTTCTTGGTCTATTATCTGTTCGACGCTTTACAACACCTGCTTGAACTCCTTCTTCTCGGAAAGATCGCCGAGGCAAACGAAAAGTATCCCTTGCAGTCTGTCCGTGTACCCTTCACTAGCACCACATAGGAGAGAACCCATGTCCTCACTTCGGAGAATCATCGCTGTTCCTGCCCCGATCGCGCTTCTCTGTTTGTTCGCGTGTTCTTTGTGCATCAGTTGCCATAAACCACCTCAGCCTTCGCAGGTCATATTGCAACGAGAGTGGACCGCAAATGCCGAATTTGCCGGTGACGTCTGGGCGGAAGAAAAGGCGCCTCAGCATGGGATTCGGTTGACCGTTAAAGAAGGATCAGAAGTGATTGATCCTGTGAAAGTGGTCCGGTCAGGAGAAGCCCAGTTTGGCATTGCCAGTGCGGATCGGATTCTGAGAGAGAATGAACGCGGTGCTGATCTACTGATTCTCGCCACCTCAACCTATAAATCCCCAGTTGTTTTCCTGAGCCATCCCAAGGACAATATTAGGACACCACGGGATTTCATCGGTAAGCGCGTCGGAATTCAATCGGGCACAAATACAGAATTGGTTCTGAAGAGTCTTCTTAGGTCCCAGCACCTCGACCCTGCACGGATGAAAATTGTTGAGTCCGGTTGGGGAACCGCCACATTCCAGACCGGTGACCTAGATGTCCTGGGCGCTTTTGATTACGACGAGCCAGTGCAGTTGGAGCTTAAGGGCATTCCAGTTAGTGCTATTAGACCCGAAGAATACGGCGTGCATTACGTCGGGACAGTATACTTCACGCGCCGATCGCTCGCACAACAACAACCAGCTCTAGTCCAGGCTTTCATCAACTCGTTGGTTGATGGTTGGAGATCTGCCCTAGCAGATCCGCATACAGCAATCGCGAAACTAGTGGCCCAGTTCAAAGATATAGACTCAACCAAGGAGACAAAATCGCTCTTGATTGGTCGCGAGTATTTTGAAGGTGAAAACGGCAAGCTTCTCTATGCGAGCCCCATGCGCTGGCAGGAAATGGCTGATAATTTGAAAGCGCTGGGTCTTCTACGATCATTCGACTTCAATCAAAATGTTGATTATCGGTTCCTAGAAACTTCTTTGAGCAGAGGTCCACGCCAGTGATTGAAGCGTTGAAAGATGTCGAGGCGTTCCAGACGCGGCGCCGCACTGCCTGGGATCGAAACGTGCATTATTGGCTCACTCACCCGCTAAGACACGTAGTGGATGTCGGAGATTACATCGCGCGGCGCGTACAACAGCTATGCGCCGATTCGGGAAAGCATCGTCCTGTAGTACTCGACATGGGATGTGGGGACTGTTGGCTTCTCCGCAAGCTAGATCAATTTATGTGCCCCGTATCGTACATTGGCGTCGATAGCACCGTTGGCTTCCTCAAGTCGGCAGCTGAACACTTTGGGAAAAGGCCTCACACAACGTTCATCGAGGCTGATCTTGATCTACCCACAGATTTGTCCCTCATAGCCGACGTGGTCGTCAATGCGTTTAACTTCTTTGAATTGACGAACCTTCCTTGCGCTATGCAAAGTGCAGCATCATGGTTGGATCAATCTGGCACGCTCATCGTCTCTACTATCGACAAGACTTACTTGATCATTGCCCTGAGCCGAAACTGGGATGAACTTCACGAAAACTTGCGAAGGTATCAGGAGAACGGATCAATAAAGTTCGATTTTCAGCACATCGACCTCGGTGATAGCCTTTCGCCTGAATTGGAATATCCGAGCGTTCTCTATTCGACACAGGATTACATCGAAGCGGCTTACGCTTCCAATCTTCGTCTCAAGAGCTACGTCGAGCACCGCTTTACCGCAAAGGCTATACCCAAGATCTACTGTCACTTTGAATTTAGCAGGGAGACGCTTTCTTAAGGGGAGAATGGTTGATGATGCAGCATGCAGAGCGAACGCCTCGACAATCTAAGTTATCTTTGTCGCGGAAGGCGAGGGATTTCGCCGTAGACGCCGCCGCATTCTTAACCGCCGTAAGTATCATTGCATCTGCAATTCAATTTTACCGAGAACGACCTCTCCGCTCACGTTCTACTCTGTTTGCTGCATGGGAGATAGTAACGGGTATGGAGGGAAAGCGCGCAGATGGGGGCCGAAGCGAAGCACTTCGCGAGCTCAGAGCGAGTCGTCAAAGCCTAAAGGGTATTGACCTTGATGGTGCGATCCTTTTCGGAACGGATTTGGCAGGAGACGACCTCTCATATGCTTCATTGCGACGCGTAGAACTCGGCAGATGCAATTTTGATATGACAGTTCTCTCGCAGGCTAAGTTCGAACATGGAGAATTCCGCGACCACTGCACCTTTCGCAACGCGAGCTTTGATCGGACGGATATTAGAGACGCTTTATTTGCTGATGACGATTTGAGTACCGCGCTCTTCACGAGGGCAATCGCTGATGAGAAGACTTCGTTTAATGGTGCCACCATGAGCGGCGCAACAATAGACGGGAGCGAGTTTGGACATGTAATCTTTGACAACACTACTTTGACGAAGATCGTGATTCGCAACAGCAATATCTCCTCAGCTACTTTTCTAAGGGCCGACATGAATGATTGTCGCCTCGCACTTATCGCTGGCAACGGTGCGCAATTTCAGAAGGCTCACTTGGAGTATTGCCGATTTCAGTGGGCAAGCTCATTTAGCCATGCGGCCTTTGACGGCTCGGATCTTAAGGAGGCGCGATTTAGCAACAGTGACATGTCAGGGGCGAGCTTCTTCAATGCTCAGCTTGATGGGGCCAGGTTTGAGGATTGCGATTTGCGAAATGCAGATTTCACATCTTCGCACCTAGCGGGCGTGACTTTTGTTCGTTGCAAGATTGACGGCGCAACGTTTCGCGATGCGAAGGAATTGAGTAAGGATGCATTTCAGGATTGTGACGGCAAACCTAGGGAGGTATCACTGTATTGAGAAATGAGGATTCTCCTAGACCAACTCACTTGGAAATATTCGAGCCAAGATCGTCCCGCTCTCGACAGATTGAGTTTTGAGGGAGAGGTTGGTAGCACTGTTGCTATAGTGGGGAAGTCTAGCATTGGAAAATCAACGCTTATTGCACTTTTAGCTGGAATGTATACACCTAGAAATGAGGAGAGCGGGACCCTTACGGGTAGGATCATGATTGATGGCAAGAAGCCGTGGGAGAATAGGGGGCCATCCGCGGTGTCCTGGGTTCCGCAGAACCCCACATTGTTAGACCACCTTAACGTCTTACAGAACGTGATGCTGCCTGTTCAGTTGGTGAGTTGCGATAGGCACAGTGAAGAGGAGAAGGCCGCGAGTCTTCTCAGGGAAATAGGCCTAGAAGGAATCGAAAAGAAGCGCCCAGCGGAGTTGAGTGGGGGAATGAAGGCGAGGGTGTCATTCCTCAGGGCTTTGATCACAAAGCCGACGTATCTCTTTCTTGATGAGCCATTCTCGGGTCTTGACCTTTCCAATCGATGGAATTTGTATAAGATGCTGCACAAGAATCGTGGAGAGGGCAAGTTTGTGACCGTTTTGGCTACCCATGATATTGATGAAGCTGTTCTTCTTGCAGATAGTGTATTGTGCGTTGAGCAGGATCGAGACGGAGCTCCTACGACGATTTCGAGGTTAGACTGGCCCGCAGGATCGTTGAACAATCTGTCTGACGAAATGGCCTTTGTAGCCGTGCGGATGCGCGCTGCTGCGATTGCACGCAGGTTGCTTTTTGGAGAAAGTGGTTCCATCGCCGAAGATTGGAGACCGCTGGTCATGGGCACTTAGCTCAATTGTGACGAATCATGTGCGGTTGCTTTGCCGGACGATCCGCGTCAGAGATTCTCGCTGACCGGTTCGGTGTAAAGCCAAAGGATGTGCCATGACTCGCGTCGACCTATAACGTCGCTCTGCACGGCGTGAAGCTGATCGTCCGCCTCAATTAAGATTAAGCGGAAAAAGTTTGCCTTAATGCGCTGAGGGTTTGTTCCATACTGATCTAATAACACGAAATTTCACACGTGGCTGCTGGTGGCTGGCGACGCCTTCTACGAATGGCATCGCATCGATTCGAAGGTGAGGCGAACCGATAAGCGTCATCACACGTCTGTACGCAACCCCAGACCCACGCTTTTCGGTCGGGCTTCAATCGAGTACCAATGTCGGCGCGGGCTGTAGCGGCCAACCGATGGCATCAGGGACATCTTCGCTCGACTCGCGTTCCTTTACATCCTGTCTGGCCAAGGACAGTTGCACACTTCCGGGTTCTGTAGCCATCAAGCACGCGCGTGCAACCGCGCCATTCATCGCAACTTGGGCATATCAGGGGAATCCTTGTCGTTAGATTTAATGCTCGAAATCCCCGTCTCGGGCGGATGCCGGCTCCTCCGGCTGTCTAGCCTTGGGTGGAAAGACCTGGGTTCCTATACTAGAGAGAAATGAAGCCCGATACTAGCACTCCCAATCCGGTTCATCTGGCGATAGTAAGCCCGTGCTCGTCCTGTCAGAACCAACTGACTGTTAGTCAGAACGGGATGCCGGCCTGCCCGCGGCGGGTGGTTCAACAGAACATCCAGTACATAGTACATGCAGACTGCCAGTACGGACGCAACCTGCTCCGGATTTTGACTTCCCAACTTGCTCCAGGCGAGACCCGAACAGAGCCGATCTACGGAATTCTGGATCTCCAGATCAGCTCATCGCCATATGGCGATTCGGAACTGGCATTCCATGTGCGTGAGCGTGTCACAAACAGCACGATTCTCCTATCCTTATATATGGAGGCGTCCCAAACCTTCTATCCTCCACGACAATCCCGTACACACCGCCAAGCTGGCCGAAACCGTCCTGGGCGTGATCACGGAAGATCATGATAAACAAGACCTTTCGCATATCCGCACCGTTACTTCCGTAATAGCGCGACATAGATAATACATATATGACACAATTAGAGTATGATATACAGAGTAAAGCCTGGTGCTGCCAACAACACAACCCGATTGCCCTCCGGAACTCGTTCAGCTCATTGGAGCCATAGAACACTATGCAGCTTCAACAGAACCCTCCTACCTCGAAGAACAGACCATCCTTTCTCTTTCGTCGAAAGTGGAGCCACACCTCGTACAGCAGTATTTGCGCGAAGCAACAGGTTTTGCTGTTCTAGCGGCTGCACAGTGCCAGGCTCGCAAACTCGACGATCAAACGAAGACCTTCGATCGACAGATTCAACGTTACGATAGACTTCGCTACCTCGTAGACATACAAATCGAACAGCGTAGCACCACGATCTCCCCACTTGTCAGCCTCAAAGCCATTCTCTCCAAAATTGAAGATCCCGATATTCCATCCCCGATTTTGAACAAATCGACAGCCGCGCTCTGCATTAGCGCAATCTATGGCAATTATGCAGACCACGATTTAATCGATGCTCTGACTGCGAATACAGCCCACAATACATCGCGAGCGATCTCCCTAAAAGAGCTGGCCACGCTGACCTGCATTAACAGAAACGGCCAGTACCACTACACGCTTCAACCATCCGAAGACAGGGCCGCCGATTTATCCGACATTCTCGAAGATCTGTGTGTATCTCTCCATGATCTTCGTCTCTACGATACAGTTCTCAATCCTGCTCGACACTCCGTTGAGCACAACCACAACCTCAACCGTGCGCAAGAGTCGCGCACAGAAAGCGATGCCAAGAGTATGGCCACCCAAGTTGCAACTCTCGAAACCACAGAGAAAACCTCAAAGCCGGGACGCCGCAGTTCCAAAACCAAGGAACAGGAACCCGAACAGGTTGTCTCACAAGAACCCGCAGCGGTTTCCACTATCCAGGGAGCCGACCCTCAACAAGAACTTGACGCCTTGGAGAACCAGGCAGAAGCCCCTCAAAAGGGATCGTATCTTCGCGAGAAAGACGGATACGACGCTTTGTCGCCCGAGCAAAAGGCGGCCTGTGACAAGGACTTCCAGACGCACCTCGATCGGCGGACACGACCGATTGAAGTGCGCGACGGCGAGACCAGGGATGACGCCATTCTGAGAACCGAGCACGAATATTGCGCTGCGCGTCAGGAACACACCGCACACCATCGTCAACTTGCCAAAACCATGCTGGCGTCGAAGATGAACTGTCTTAACGACAAGTACCCTAGGGACTCGTTCTCCTTGCTCAGCCCCGATGTCGCCAAAGAATTCTTGGCTACAGCCTTCTACCACCACTCGGCAGCATCCAAAGGGCTAAAGTCCTTCGACAAGGATGTGTTTGCAACCTGCAAGAGGGCAGCACTGAAGGAATTCTCAGTCCTCGCGGCAGACGTTGATCCTGGCGAAGCTGGAGCAAAGGACTTCAACAACACGTTCACCATCAACATCGAACGGCCGCCGAGTGGCGCCCCCAACCAAAACTTGCGGATCGGGGTCAAGCCTCTCCCTGGGAAACGGGAGGAACTTGCCGCAATCTTTGGCAAGTGCGCCTGGTATCACTCCAACCAGTCCGGCAGGACCCCTGAAGAGAAGGAACAGCGCCGAGCCGCACGAACCAATACCACGCAAGAACTTGGTCGCTGATTGCCGGTTATAGCCAGTCGGCTCTCTTTATCTACCAACCTGGGATGCTGCCACTGCTGAAGTGGCAGCTATCTCACACCCGTTCACACAAAAACAGAGGTAGCCGCGCATCGCGCTCAACGTGCCAGGAGTAACAACAGGAGAACCGCCATGATACGAGTTGAAATCTACCACGGCCACGCAGGACTCTTCCATCAGATGGCAAACCACATCGAACTTTCGATGATGCCACAACACCGGCGAGAAAACGGAGGGCCTGATCCAATCACAACCAACGACGTTACCCTCGCAACTACTCTATTCAACTCGATCTTTGGATACCCGGCAGGCAAGGAAGCTGTTTTGGCGCTGTCGGCAGGACTGATCCCTGGGGAGGAGCGATCTCAAAGTGTATGCGGACTCTTCATGATGACTGTCGGATGTTCGGAATATGACCAGACTGTCAAGTACACGATCCTCCCACTTCCAGACCAGGAGATGGAAACGGCAAAACTTCTCAAAGCAGCCGCGGCATACAGCTTGGAACGTGCTGAAGCACACTCGCGCAACATTCCTCTTCCTATCCGTGTAGCAGTTCAATTGGAGCGATAAATGATGAGTACATCCACAGCCTTGTACAAAAAACCCCAATTGCCAGGATACCTCGGTACTTACAATTGGTCCGCCATCCTTCTCGGGTTAATGGCATTGGTCGCAACCAACATCATCACAACCCAGCACATCGCCTCGCACTTCGATTACCAGCCGGCGCTCGGACCGCCCTTGTTCCAAATTGCCTCATTGAAAATGTACCCCCCGTACAAATGGTTCTTATGGATACTCAGGTTCGGCAACTCTGCCGATCCACTTGTACGACAGCCCATGTTGATCTCAACACTTATTGCAGCGGTGGGCTTCGCGGCTTCGCTCTTTCTCGTCGCTGCACTCAATATTCATCGCAACAAGAAGCTCACCGAGGACACCGAGGATCTTCACGGCAGCGCACGATGGGCCAATGAAAAGGAGATCCGCAACTCTGGACTCGTCAATCAAAAACACGGCGTCTACATCGGCGCCTGGCATGATGAGAAAACCGATTCGCTCGAATACCTCAGACACGCAGGCCCGGAACATGTCCTCGCATTCGCGCCGACCCGGTCCGGCAAGGGCGTCGGTCTTGTCATTCCAACGCTGCTCGCGTGGGAAGAGAGCGCAGTGATCTTCGATATCAAAGGGGAGAACTGGGACAAAACCGCTGGTTACCGAATCGCCGCAGGCCACGTCTGCTTCCGCTTCGCTCCAGTCGAAGAACACAGCGCGCGATTCAACCCTCTTGCCGAGGTGCGCATCGGTACGCTCCGCGAAGTATCCGACGCACAAAACATTGCAGAAATTCTTTGCAGAAGCGGCAAAGAAAGCGCGCAGGACGAACATTGGATCAAATCGGCAACCAGTCTCGTAACCGGCCTCATCTTGCATCTATGCTATGTCGCGCAACGGAAGAATCGCTATGCCACGCTGACGGAACTCTCCAACTCGCTCACGCCGCTTCTGTCCGACCTGACGAGGCCCACCGACATCGAAGAAATTGCCTCTCAACAGGTCAACGTTGCCCGCGAATACTTTTCCCAGGTCATGAGTACCCCGCACGTCGACTTCACAAACTATTGGAAACTCCGCGACGGCAAACTGTCGCTCATACATCCTGTCGTCACTGAAAAAATGCAAGAGATGCTCAACAGGGAGGACAAAGAATTTTCCGGCGTATTGTCCACCGCGAAAACGGCACTCACTCTTTACAGCGATCCTCTTGTTCAACGCAGCATCGAAGATAGTGACTTCACGATCAACGACCTCAAGCACTTCAAATATCCAGTGAGCCTCTACCTTGTTGTGCCGCCAAGCGACATCGAGCGCCTCAAACCTCTGCTCAGACTCATCTTCACCTTGACGGTGAACCGCTTGACGGAGGAACTCGAAGAAGTTCGGAACTCCAAACTGCAACAAGGGCTCAAGCCCGGCGAGACATTCAAGGCCCGCCCGGACCACCGGATATTGCTTCTAATAGACGAGTTCCCAACATTGGGCAAAATGCCTATCTTCCAGACCGCATTTGCCTACATCGCCGGTTACGGCATCAAGGCGTACCTCATTACGCAGGACATCGAACAGATGAAAGACACATATGGCAACCATGAGAGCATCATCTCAAACTGCCATATTCGAATCGCTTTTGCGCCCAATAAGACCGAGACCGCGGAGGTACTCTCCAAAATGGCGGGGACCGCCACCATCCTCAGAGCCGCCGTCAGCTACAGCGGCTCGCGCACAAGCCCACTTGCAACAAACGTATCGACCAACGTAGACCACATCTCTCGGCCTCTCATCACTGTCGATGAACTCTTACGCCTTCCAGGACCCATCAAGGAAGGCCAAGGCGATGCCCAGCGCATCGTAGCTCCAGGGGCAATGCTCATTTTCATCGCCGGACAATCGCCGATATTAGGCAGGCAACTTCTCTATTTTCAGGACCCAGTACTCCAAAAGAGATCGGCGATCAGGCCGCCGCATACTCTTTTCACCATCGAACACGACGGCAATATCTTCTCAGCAGGCAAGCTTTACCACGCGGAAACCTCGAAATCCACTCGCGGCTTGGTCCAAGGTCCCACTCAAGTTCGAACCGCCGCTCAACTTGATCCTCCTCCCACCGCCTCATCCACAGCCGCAGCTGCCGCTGCGTCAGTCTCCGGAGGCCCGCCACACAACATCTCTTCCGACAAACAGACCCTTACTACACCACGGATGTCCACCGATGGAGACAAGGAAATGAAAGAACAAGCCGAAACCGCGCCTGCCGGTTCTCAGCAGCCGGCGCCCACAGACGAGATGCAGGAGATATTCGCCCAGCTCAACGAAGACATGGAAGAGATAGACAGAAACTTCCGCCTCCTCGAAAGCCAAAGAAGCTCGGGAGCCAACGCCAATGAACGTTAAACGAATCCTTCTTGTCTCGATTGCGCCAGGGATCACTGTTGTCGCCATCGTCCTCGCGCTCGGTTTCTTCGGCATCCGGCTCAACATCGCTTCCAACTCCCTCCCTCCGGGGCTCTACCGCATCGTTCCCGCGGGAAGCGGGAGTGATCTTCTTATCTGTCCCACAGGACTCGCTGAGAAGGTCTCAATCGAAAGAGAATATCGGGTTAAGAGCTTCGGATGCGGGGACGGATACGCCCCGCTGCTCAAGCCGATCGCTGCACGTGCGGGAGATACCGTCACTCTAAGCGAAGCTGGAGTAGCCGTGAATGGAAAACTGCTCCCGAATTCCAAACAGTATCCCAAGGATGGAATCGGACGGCCCATGCCGCTGGTCACGTTCGGAACCTATGCGGTCAATCCTGGCACGGTCTGGGTCATTTCCTCCTACAACCGCTTCAGCTTCGATAGCCGCTACTTCGGCCCGGTCCGTCTCGATGAAAAGGTTCAATATGCAAGACTCTTCTGGTTCTTCTAAAACCGCCCTGATGGCCGATCTTGTCGCACTGACAATCGGCGCTGTTGCCTGGTCCGGCCACCTCTTCACTCTCCTGGCGCTTCTCGCGTTGCCTATGGTGTTCTACAGCGCCAAAGGACCTGTACAGCGCCTGACAGTTCTCGCCTGTTATTACGCAGCATCGATCTGGCCGGTCATGCCTGGAGCATCCCAATTCTTCGGCGACAACGCCGGTCTGCACCCACTCTCCATCCTGATCCTCTGGCTCATATCGTCGCTTGTTCTGACACTCCCTTGGGTCTGGCTGCTTCTGACGCCCGGCATTCACTCCGCGTGGGCTCTACCTATCGGGCTGTGTCTCACGGCCCTTCTACCGACCGGCGTCGTCAATCCTCTGACCGTCGCCGGCGTCCTGTTTCCCGGAGTTGGCTGGGCCGGCCTGATTGCAACCATTATTCTTTTTGGAACCCTGACGAAATACAGGCTCCATTCGATTCTCTCGGCGGCGATTCTCTCCGCAATTTGCTATATATCGCACCCAGGCATCCCAACCCTTCCCCCGGCCTGGCAAGGCCACGACACCGAACTTGGAGGCTCCGAACTATCCAAACAACAGCCAATGGCGCTCTATAAGGCCGTCGTTTACGTTCAAGAGACTGCACTCGACTCAAATGCCCAAATCCAGGTCTTTCCCGAAGGAATCATCAATCACTGGACACCCTCAGCGGAGGGATTCTGGCAATCAACCTTTTCTGAACTCGAACAGAACCATCAGTCGATTCTCTTCGGCGTGGAAGAAAACTTGCCTCACCGCGGTCAATATCACAACGAACTTCTCCTGCGCGGCCAGTACACCGCAACTTTCCAACAGCGGGTCCCGATCCCATACGCCATGTGGAGACCTTGGGACAACATCGGCGTCCCCATTCACTACTTCGGCCCCGCCACGCTTGCAATCGGCCCCCGGCGCGCGGCGCCCGTCATCTGCTATGAGCAACTCCTCGTCGCTCCCGTGCTCCTGTCCGCCCAGCAAAAGCCCGATGTATTTCTCGCAATCGCAAACGACTATTGGGCAAAAGATACCTACATTCCCAATATCCAACAGGCGGCAATCACAGCTTGGTCCCGGCTTTTCTGGATTCCTTTAGTGACGGCTACAAACAGATGAAACACTGCATACACATCTCAACGATTCTCCTCGGTGTGGCCGTGGCCTCCGTGCAAGCACAGGGCCCTAAGGCCATATCCCAAGATGCCAACCTCCGCTACTCACAGAGCCGGATTATTACCCTCATTGAAGGCTGCGCGCCAGGGGCAGCCCCCAGCACTATGCTGGCCGTCGCAGTAACGGAATCGGCGCTTTACCCCTACGCGATCAGCGTCAATCGGCCAAGGCAAATCGCGCAAGCGATCGGGCTCGCCAATAGCCAAATTCAACTTGCGCGGCAACCTCGCTCCAAACAGGAAGCAGTTCAATGGATGCGCTGGTTGCTCGGTCACGGAGTCACCGTCTCTGTCGGTCTCCTCCAAGTCAACACGCAAAACACCGGATTGTTTCACCTGCATCCCGAGCAGCTCTTCGAGCCATGCACCAATATCGCCGTCGGCAGCGCGCTTCTCGCCCAAGCCTATGCTGCCCGAACGCGAATCGCTCCAAACGATCCAGACGCGCTCCTGTACGCGCTGTCGCGTTACAACAGCGGAACCTACGATCTTGGATTTCAAAACGGCTACGTCGCCGAAGTCCTTAAAAACGCCAAGCCATGAAGGAGAGAATCATGCTCACGCATGAGCGACAACCATAGCGGCTACCTCGTCCTTTCGCCCAAGTTCGCCCAGCAGCTCGTCCAGCGCCTTGAACGCTTCAACAACCTCGATCAATACATGAATGCCTCCAATCTGGCCTTGCCACTCGCTTTGCTCCATGTGATCCAGGCCGACACGTCATCCCACCCCACAAATCAATCTCCGGCTGTGTAGGGAGGGAGCACCCTCCCTCGCTGCGGCCGCTGTGTGCGTCCTCCGCTACCCACCCCAGCGGGATGAAGACCCCGCAACGCCCCCACTCAGTTCAAGAGACGCGCCATCGCGCGGCGTTGAATCTTGCTACGACTAACCGTGCGGGGGAGGGGGGAAAAGGAGGCTGGCCGAAGGCCGCGTGGCTCGCCAGAGCTATAATTCCGGCATGGCTCTCAAAGAACTTCTATCACTCATTGATGCGGAGATTGCACGGTTCACCCAGGCCCGCGCTCTCCTAGCGGCCGGCAGTTCAGCGGTCACCAAAGCGCCGGCGAAGGCTGGCCGGCCACCTAAGGTGGCTGCCAGTTCACCAAAAGCCTCACCACGGAAGAAGAAGAAGCGGGTAATCTCGCCCGAAGGCCGCGCCCGTATCTCCGAGGCCGTCAAACGGCGCTGGGCGGCACAGAAGAAAGCTGCCGCCAAGTAGACGATACAACTGGTCGAAATGGACGGGAAGCACCATGGATGCGATCACAGACTAGGCCGAGCGGAAAATGGGACTCAAGGCGTACGGTCATCGACGCCTGGCGCAAATCGCCATGGACGACGCTGGATGCTCTTCAGCGGCGTCCATGGCGTTCCGGGTTAGCCCAGCATAATTAACTCGGTCTAAGAGCGCAACCAGCAGACCAGTCAAACACGGTAACTAGACTCGAAATCAAATGCTGAAGCTTATCACCATTACGTTGGGCACAGTCGCCGCAATACTGGCTTGGGTTTGGTGGTTTCGTCGTCGGTCAGTGTTGGGAAGGCCGCTGGCTAATAAACGTCCCTTCGATGGACAGCCGCCATCGATGGACACAGAAGCGAATCAGCGCGCAGACGGTGGCTTATCCGCGCCTGCCATAAATGGCAAATGCCAAGATCAATCTACAGAAGCGCCACATGAGCTGGCAATCGGAAGTCTTCCACGTACCGTACCTAACGCGATTATTTCGACAGTATCCGAATCTCAGGGGACTGCGTGCACTCCAACAGACGAGATAGGAGTTGGGACTTCGTTGGTGCCCAATTCCCCGTTGGGAGAATCTGTAGTACCTATTCCCATAGAGCGCCTGACGGCCCTTTTCGGGTCATCGCCTGGGGGAAAAACTGGCGGAGTTTCTAGGGAGCAGATCGAAGTCCATTCGATTTCGGTTGCTATTTCTTGTCTGCCAAGCAACGTAACAAATCGAGACCCGATGGATGAAATGGCTCGAGAATCTGAGGAAAACCATGCTAGGTTCGCTTCTCCGCCAATTGCAAGTCCTCAGGAAGAGGAAATGGTCGGACAAATAGAAGACTCTGTGATTCAGCCGTTCGTTCCAGGGACAACAACACCGACTCCGTCAGCAGATTTGGCCTGTATGGGCGAACCAATTCGGCAACCGTATATTGCCCACGAAGAGATCGCGGAACTCTCTACTTCATTGGACACCACGGCAGCAACTCTGCCTATTACAACTCCATCGTCTGGCCGCAAAGCTGAGGCGGCCACCGGTGGGGGGACGGAACCGCCACCAGCGGTAGTTGAACCGCTTCGTAAGGCGCGCAGCTTTTCCGAGCCGAAACCTTCCCCAACAAGAAAGATCGCCACCCATGATGAGCGAAAGGCGGACCCAACGCCAAGGATCGAAGCCGGTTTGCCGATCCGCCTGCAGCTAGTATTTGGAAGCAGTGGGAGTGTAAAGAAGCTGGTTCTTATTCCGCACCGGGTCGAAGGAATGCCAAGCAGCTTCGAAGTTACGACCGTCGCAGGTGACCGTTTGCAGTTCTCTGAATCAAGTGCGGATTCTTATGAATCCTTGGCTGTTTCTGCGTTCCTTAATCCTCTATCTGAAGGGATGGTCTTTCAGGCCCGTGGCGACACGCAAGCGTGGCGCTGGGAGTTGAGCAGACGCGACATTTATGTGCTCGCAGCTGGAGATGCATTTGGCCTTAGCGGATTCGTAACCCGCCATAGAGACCAGCGCCTCTGGCTGAATACCCGGCATGTAGTCCTGGCGAAGGAAAGCTTGCGCGATCAGGTTATGGGCGCACTCAATGACGCTGGCTGCAGCTCGCCGGAAGTATGCGACAGCGCTACACCTGGTGTTCCGAGTGGCTGGATTCTTATTCGTGATGTGATTCCAACACGCGCGGTGCCAATGCGCGAAGAACACAATATTCTGAACGTTCTCTGTCCCAGACACGAGATTGAGCCGCAATTCACAGGAGGCATCAGACTCGAGCGAAGTGTTTGGCTCGCTGGGTTTCCTCCTCGCATCCGCTTCGCCGGAGAAATGGAGAATGGCTTCCGAGTGCTGATTGACGATCAGCTATCAACGCTCGCAGACGATGGTGCATTCGTGTCTCCGGGCTGGGACGAAGAAGGTGAACACCGCCTTTGGTTCTGTGACCGGGCCCAGACCTATGCGCTCCGAACAATGAAAGAAGAGTGGGACACCTGGCCGGCGCATAAGCGCGGCCTTGGTACGGCGATATGCGGGGCCAGCACCTGCTGGGTTGATGATGTACGCTGGCGGCAATTCTGCATACCGGCCAGAAATCCTGTTCTGATCGGCGCACGGCCAGGAGAGATTTTCCGCTGCCGGATACCTGGCGGCGCGCATTCTGATTGGGTTCTTACAATGGTTCCCTTCACTCCGGTTTGGGCGTTGCCATGTGGCCGGCTATCCAAGAAAAATCCTGCGGCCGCCATTGAACTTCTCGAATTCAAGGAGCCACTGAATCAAATTGACGAATCTTCGCCAAAGCTCAAAGTCACCTCCGCTTTGAGGAAATGGGTTTTTACAGTTAGGAATGCTCGAAGGAATCAATTTATTCTCGCCGTTCACGGCGAAGAAACCCATGCACTCTGGCGGCGTTACGGCGACGTGGCCAAGAGGCTAAGAAAGCAGCTGCGGTGAGAGCTAACGAGCTACTGCTGTGGATGTCGGCGCGCTGCGAGGGCTCGTGGCTGCAATTCCGTGCTGCCGTTGAGGAACTTCACTCTATCGAGAACGACTCCGGCGGAAACGGAGATCCTCAAACAGACGAGAGCGATTTTCCAGTTCATCAGCGGCTTCGGCTCAATTTCGAATGTGCGGCGCACGCCGAGTTCTTCGAACGCGATTCCAGGTACGTGTGGCGCATTGCACCACCGGTCCTAGCGGCCCACCCAACTCCTCAAGGGTTTCGGGCAGTGTTGTGCGGAGCACGCTCACCTGCACTACGAGAACGAGTGCTTGAGGCTGGAAAAGCTTCGAGATGTGAAACGGTGTTTTGCAGCAGCGCTCCTGATGTGATCAGGTTCGCCTCAAGCAACCTTAATGTGCTTTCTGACGTAGCGGTGCAAGCCCGTGTCTGTTTCCAACCTTATGCGCCGCGTGCCATACTCTCGTGTATTCGACCGTACACTCCACCGGGGGCCATGAACGTGCAGGCAGAGTTCCCAACCGGAGATGGCTGGCGAATCCGCGAATTCGACCCTGATTCTCTCCGCTGGCGGACGGCCAATCGGCGACGTGCGCAGTCTATCCAAAGGGGCGTACTCGAATTCTGTCTTTATGACGACTGGCGATATTATCTGCGCTCGGCAGACCAGATCTTCAAACTGCCGCGCGCTGTCGCGCTTTATGCGCTTCTTAATCGGCATGGCGGCTTGCTACGATACGATAAGCAAGCCCAGGCGCTCAATTTGCCTGGCACCTGCCGTCCACCGCGACTGCTCGAAAGAGCGCTCGTACTCTGTTCCGGGTTTCCACCGTCTTTTGACCCGACAACATCGCGTCTCACTTACGCCGATGTACCAGCGGATATAGCAGGCTTTGTCGCCGAACTGCTTCGCCAATCTCTCGCATGAACAACCCCATCGCAGTCTTTCAACACCTCCGCGACCTCTACCTACGCTATCTTGATAGCCCGCTCGCGATTCGCTACGAAGTCCTCCGCGACGAGCGCCGAAGATTGCTCGATGAAGATCGGCGTATGTGGCGCCAACCTCTTATTGAACCGACCCCCGTCTACCCCACAACCAATGGCGACTTTACTGAGGTTGTGCATGCGCTGCTAGACGGGGCGTGGGGCAACGGGATGGCTGGCGATATTTCGGACTTTCTCGGTCCCTCGCTTTTTCCGGATCGCCGGAAGCCATACTTGCATCAGCGCGAAGCGTTTGAGCGCGTCTTGATTGACCATCGAGACCTGGTCGTGACGACGGCTACCGGATCGGGTAAAACGGAGTGCTTTCTTGTCCCAGTGCTGGCGGAATTGATGAGGGAATCGGCCCAATGGACGGTGCCCGGATTGCGTCCGGCCACTTGGGATTGGTGGGATGACCGGCACCGGACAATGCAAGGACAAAATCCACGTTACGCACAACGAGTGCAACAGCGTGGGCATGAAACACGACCGGCGGCAATTCGTGCGTTGTTGCTATATCCACTGAACGCGCTTGTGGAAGACCAACTCGTTCGTTTACGGGCGGCCCTCGACAGTACATCTGCTCGCGCCTGGCTCGACACGCAAAGGTTGGGCAATCGTATCTATTTTGGCCGCTACACCAGCCGCACCCCAATTCCTGGAGGCCGCCATGGAGCCGCGGGGCAGTTACGCGCGGAATTGCGGAACCTCGCTCGGGATGCTGCGGCTGTGGCTGGGTCGGATGCTTCGCTATTCTTCCAGACACTCGACGAAGGCGGAGCGGAAATGTGGTCCCGATGGGATATGCAGGATCACCCTCCGGACCTATTGATTACGAACTACTCGATGCTGAATATAATGTTGATGCGCAATGTCGAGGCAGGAATCTTTGACCAAACGCACGCATGGTTAGCCGCGGATCGCAACAATATCTTCCACCTTGTTGTTGATGAACTACATTCCTATCGCGGCACACCTGGAACTGAAGTAGCCTACCTGCTTCGGGTTTTACTGGATCGAATCGGGCTTGCCCCTGATTCCGAGCAACTCCGCATTATCGCGTCGAGCGCATCGCTGGACTCCGGCGAGAGCGGCGATCAATACCTTGAAGAGTTCTTCGGGCGCCTCCGCTCGCGATTTGCTCGCGTGAACGGTACGGTGGATCCGGTAAATCCCGATGCGATTACCACCTGCCGTGCTTTTGCCACAGCATTCCGTGATTTTGGCCGAGTGATCCGAGTTGATGCAAGGAACCTTGCGGGGCCGGCAGACTCGCTTGCAATCGCAACTGGCGTACCGAATCAGGACGCTGATCCAGCGCGTCTGTTGCGTGAGGTTTCGCTCGTGACTGCCGCTGGCGAGGCCTTGCTTGCAGCGTGCTCCATCAACAACGTCACCGTGCCTCAGCCGCCGGAACGGCTCGGAACAACGCTCTTTCCCGCATTGACCTCCAGTGAACGCGCGGACGCCGTCGAAGGCTTCCTTACGTGTCTTTCCGCAGCTCGCCCGGCACCAATGCGGTTGCGCGCCCATCTGTTTTTCCGCAGCGTGCAGGGACTTTGGGCTTGCACTAACCCGCAATGCACGGAGTCGAATGGACGCCCCACTCCAGTCCCAGTAGGCCGGTTGTATCAGCTGCCGGTGCTTTCCTGCCCTTGCGGCGCGCGTGTGTTGGAGCTGCTGGTCTGTGAATGTTGCGGCGATGTGTTTTTTGGCGGGTACAGGCCTCTGCAACAGCCGAATCCGGGCATCTGGCATCTTAGCCCTGATCATCCCGACCTGGAAGCCGCGCCCGAAACAGCCTTTCTGGATCGGCGCTATGAAAACTACGCGATTTTCTGGCCGGCCATCGATGGGGCTACGCCGGTTGATTCAAGTTGGCAGCAAGATGGTGTCGTTCGGCGCTGGGAAACTGCACGGCTTGATTACCGCGAAGCGCGAGTCGATTTAGGCGCCGGCGGCGGCCTCCGCGGATTCCTATATCATCTCCGGAATCCAGCGCCAATCGCGGATCAAGCATACCCGGCAAGATGTCCGCGATGTGGTGAAGACCGCGCCCGCCGAAGGCTCGATACGCCAATCCGCCCAATGCGTACCGGGTTCCAGCGAGTAGCGCAGGTGCTGTCCGACACGCTGATGCGTGAGATGCCACACTCGCCCCAGCAGTCTGGACGCAAACTCGTTGTCTTTTCAGACAGCCGCCAGGACGCGGCCAAGCTATCTGCAGGAATGCGATTCGCGCATTACCGCGACGCGGTGCGGCAGGCGCTTGCAACCGCTCTGGAAACGGCTGGGCGAGGCGCATTGGCGTTTCAGCGCCAAATCGCTGGTGAGGTGCTTAGCCGTGAGGATTCACGATTGGCTCAGCAGTTTGCGGCGACCCATCCAAGCGAAGTCGCTACACTTTCACTCGCACAGAATGTCTCCCTTGCGGGCCAACAAGCGCCTGGGTTCCCCGGTCTCACTTACGCGGTGGCCGCACAACAGATCCTTCAGCGCGGCGAACATGGGCCATTTCCGATCTCCATCCTCACTGACGATATCTCGGCCCGTCTCCTGGTCGAAGGAATCAATCCTGGAGGTTTTGCTAAGGATGTATTGTGGTCGGATCCGCGCCGGTGTGAGGATTCCTGGCGGAAACTTTACGAATGGCAAGCCGGAGGGCAACCGACACCGCGGGTCAACCCCCCACTGACCCAGCGGGAGCAAGATCAACTTCAACACATCCGTGACTCCGCGATGCGCGAAGTGACAGATGCTATCTTTGCGTCAGGACGGCGCAGCCTGGAATCACTTGGCATTGGATTGGCAACGGTAGACCGTCTGCGGTTTCCGGCGAGCCGGCAGCTCGTGCAAGAAGCGGCCGATGGGGTGATTCAACTGCTTGGCTCCCGCCGCAATCGCCTCGACACGCACGATGCGAACCCGCAAACCAATCCGCCAAGGTACGTTACTCAATACCTCCAGCGCGTTGCGAATTACAACCGAGAGTCTCCGGCCGACTTTGAACGCGAAGTCTATGATCTGCTGCACCTTTCTCAGGTCTGCGATCCGGCACAAACTGGCGTCCTTTTCTCTCGGCACCTGTGTCTCATTCGGCCCGGCGATACGTATTACGTGTGTCCCCAGTGCCGCCGCCTGCACCTTCATGGCGCCGGCGGGCTATGCATCGAATGCCTCGAACCGCTCGATGGGCCACTGCCAATTTCCGAGATGCCAATCGAAGACGATTACTATCGCTACCTTGCGCTCCATTCTGGCGAAGTGTTTCGTTTGAACTGCGAAGAGCTTACCGGTCAGACCAACAAGAGCGACGCACGCCGACGGCAACGCCTCTTCCAGAACCGCTGCCTGCCCCGGCCTGAGGAAGAACCCCGTACCGATGAGTTGGATCTGCTGAGCGTGACAACAACGATGGAAGCCGGTGTTGATATCGGCGCGCTTCTTGGAGTCATGATGGCGAACATGCCGCCCATGCGATTCAACTACCAGCAGCGCGTTGGCCGTGCGGGGCGGCGTGAAAGTGCATTAAGCATTGCACTGACGCTCTGTCGCGGACGCAGCCACGATGATTACTATTTTCAGCGTCCCGAGCGAATCACCGCTGATCCGCCACCGCAGCCCTACGTGGACCTGAGCCGTGAAAGCATCCTCAAGCGTGTCCTCGTGAAGGAAGTTCTGAGGCAGGCTTTTGCTGTCCTCCAGATTTCAAGCGGGAGCAGCGAGAGCGTTCATGGAGAGTTCGGGGACGCAGCTTCCTGGAACCAGCCTCCGGCGGGTGCTATTGCCGGTCCAAGCGTCGCCGATTTGGTGGATGGATGGATTCGCCAGAACGGCGCCGAAATCGAGCGAGTGTGCGATGTGCTGATGACGTTCGCCGATCCGGTACTGCTGAATCAAAAGCGCAGCTTGCTGAATTGGGTTGAGAACGGTCTTGTTGGTGAGGTCACCGCGGTTGCAGCAAACAATCAACTCTACGCGCAGGATGCATTGAGCGAGCGTCTGGCAAACTATGGCCTGCTTCCGATGTTCGGCTTTCCGACCCGGGCGCGGCTTCTCTTTCACGCAGATCCGACAAGGAGCTTCAAATGGCCACCGGAGGATGCTGTGGATCGCGATCTTGACATCGCGATCAGTCAGTTCGCACCAGGCGCGGAGACCGTGAAGGACGGCATCGTTCACACTGCCGTCGGCGTTGCTCATTATCGCCGTCGCGGCAACCAGTTTCAACCGGAACCGAATCCATTAGGAGTGGACACGCTGGTCGGCAGTTGCGGTAATTGCCAGGCTGTGAGTTTGAGTCCTCCGCAAGGCGCCACAATTTGTCCAGTGTGCCAGCAGCCCACTTTTGCCATCGTCCCCGTTGCACAGCCAAGAGGCTTCCGAACACTGTTCGACGGGGGTCGCGATTTCGATGGAACATTCGAGTGGACGCCGCGCGCATCCCGCTTAAAAACGGATTCTGATACTTTGCCCATGAGGACGGTGGCCAATGTCGAGTTCTGGTCGGACGAACATGATGTCTGCACCGTCAACGACAACGCGGGGCAACTGTTTCGCTTCGAGCGTCTGGTTTCCAGCGAAAGCTGGGTTACGCAGGACGCCGTAGACTATGCCCGACAGCAAAGTGGAGCATTAGCGCCACAATATGACCGTGCGACAGCTCCTCGCCTTGTAGGTCTTGGCTCGATCAAGCGCACCGACCTGCTGGTTCTGGGCTTTCATCACGTGCGCGCTGAACTCAATCTTTCGCCATTGCGCGTAGAGGGGCGCGCGGCGCTCTACTCTTTCGCTTTCCTGCTTCGCCGTGCCGTCTCGGTTCTGCTCGATATCAATGAATCGGAACTTCGAGTCGGCCTGCGAGTCGTCCGAAACCTGCAAGGTCAGGTGGTCGGCCAGGCCTTTCTCTCCGACAGTCTCGAAAACGGCGCTGGCTACTGCTCGCAATTTGCTCAGCCTGCCGAACTGGAACGCCTGCTTCGTTTCGTTGCTGATCCCGACGGGTCGTTCTTAGGAGATATCCTCGCTCCACACCATTCGAGCGTAGATAATTGCCAAACGTCATGCCCGGACTGTCTACGAGATTATGCGAATCTCGCGTGGCACTCCATCCTCGACTGGAGGCTTGCTGTGGACATGGCTCGCCTCTCACTCGATCCAAATGCCCAGGTAGACTTCACGGTACCGTATTGGCAACCCCTCGTTGCTGCCGTAACAACTCCCTATTTCAACGCTCTCGGCTCAACGCCAGCTTCGTTTGCTGGCTTGCCCACCGCTTGCACCGGCACGCGCGGCGAAATCATCGCGCATCCATTATGGGCTGCTAACCATCCGACAATTCTGCTTGCGCGAGCCGAAGCAGCAGCAGCCGGAATCACGCAATTTCAACCTCTCAAAACCCTCTTTGAGCTTGTCCGCAGACCGTATTGATCCCCACTTGCCAAATGTTTGGTCGTCAAATCGGCAACTGTGCCCGAACCTGGTCATAGACCTGCTTCCGCATCCATTCGCTTACAAGCCGCTGGAAGTCTTTGTCATTCATGTAGCGAGCGAAGATCTCATGGTTCTGATCCATGCGATCGATGAACTTGTCTTCGAGCGCCTTATCGAAGACGTATCCGAAGTTTTCTAGCGAATTGACCATGGCTGCCTGTTGTATCACGGTGTCGGACACAGATTCCTCTCGAAGCTGCTCGAAGAAGAGCTGATCCGCAGGCTTGAAGTCGGTTCCAAAGCGCTCGTTGATTACGTCTATCAGGCGCGAAAGCTCAACCTCTTCATGGCGATCCTTGCCGGTCCCGACTGCCGTTGGTGCACTTACAGCGCCGCGGTCGCCGGCGGCAAGGGCGATTGATCCTTCGCTGGTTTGTTGCAAACGGTAGTAACGAAGAGCAACTTCATCGTCGAGCACGATTGCTGGTCCAATCCCGCGCTTCGGCAGCCGCGGGACCAGTAAGCGAATAAACGCGTAAAGCTTCTCCAGATCAGCATCTTGAAACGGAATGATCTGCGACATGAACGAATAAAGGTTCCTGAACGAGACGAGCAAGCCGCGGAATAGCTCCTGTTTCTCCTCGTTGAGCGCCTCGAACCGCGCAACTGGGCCGTTCAAGATGCGGTGGATTGTCGCGTGGTCGTTCTGAGACTGGATCTGCTTTGGCTTGAAGAAGACCTTGGCGAATTCTTCAACTTCGTTCGCCCAGTAGACCTGCTCCGCCGCCAGGTTCGCCTGGATCGCGTAAAGCTGGTGCGGCTCAACCTGCTGATCGATCACCGGAACTTCGTAGTAGGGCTTGAACGCCTCCCGAATATCCTCAGCTTCATTGACGAAGTCGAGAATGAACGTGTCTTCTTTGCCGGCATGCGTCCGGTTCAGGCGCGAAAGCGTCTGGACAGCCTGAACTCCGTCGAGGCGTTTGTCCACATACATCGTGTGCAACAGTGGCTGGTCGAAGCCCGTCTGGTATTTCTCCGCCACGATCAGCACTTGGTATAAATCCTTGTCGAACTCCTTTGGTAACTGGCTCTCACGGATTCCGTTGTTCATGCCAACTTCGGTGTACTCGTCTCCCGTATCAAGTTCCACCGTCCCTGAAAATGCGACCAGCGTCTTAATGTCGGTGTAGCCCTTCTCCGTGATGTACTTGTCGAACTCCTGCTTGTAGCGGACAGCATGTTCGCGCGAACTGGTCACGACCATCGCCTTTGCCCTGCCGCCAATCCTCGCCATTGTGGAGGTCCGGAAGTGCTCAATCATCACCTCGGACTTCTGCGCGAGGTTGTAGGGGTGGAAGCTTACGAATCGCGCCAGAGCGCGCGCGGCTTTCTTTTTGTCGAGCTTCGGATCGTCCTCAATCGATTTGACCAGGCGGAAGTAAGTCTTGTAGGTCATATAGAATTTCAGAACATCGAGGATGAATCTTTCCTCAATCGCCTGCCGCATGGAGTAGACATGGAATGGCTGCGGCTTGCCGTTCGCGTCCTTGCGGCCAAATGTCTCCAGCGTCTTGTATTTTGGTGTTGCGGTGAATGCAAAGAAGCTCAGGTTCGGTTGCCTCCCACGCTTTGCCATTGCTCTTACGATCTCTTCCTCGTAATCCGTAAGCCCCTTCTCCTGGGCCTCTTGTTTCGCTTTCTCCCTGACCGCGTTCCCGGCCAGCACTCCCTTCAACTCGGCTGCGGCCTCACCCGACTGCGAACTGTGGGCCTCGTCCACGATCACGGCGTACTTCCGGTCAGGCAGATCGACAACTTTCTCAGTCACGAATGGGAACTTCTGAAGCGTGGTGATGATGATCGGCACACGCGACTTCAGTGCCTCGGCCAACTGAGTCGAGTCCTCGTCGATCTTCTGGACCACCCCGCTCTGGTGCTCGAACTGGTAGATCGTGTTCTGCAACTGCTGATCGAGAACGCGACGATCCGTGACCACGATTACGGTGTCAAAGACCCTCTCGTCATTCTTGTCATGCAGGTTTGACAGACGATGCGCCAGCCATGCAATGCTATTGCTCTTGCCGCTGCCGGCTGAGTGCATTATCAGGTAGTTCGCGCCGACGCCCTCCTGGCGCGCCGTGCTTTCGAGCTTACGCACGGCGTCGAGCTGGTGGTAGCGCGGGAAGATCATCGTCTCCCTCTTGATCTTCTTTCCGCCGACCTCTGTCTCCAGGACTTCCAAGTGCATGAAGCGGCCGAGAATGTCGAGCAGGCTGTCGCGCTGCCAGACCTCTTCCCACAGATACGAGGTCTTGTACTTGCCCTCCGCGGCGGGCGGGTTTCCGGCGCCCAGGCCGTCTCCTTTGTTGAATGGAAGGAAATAGGTGCTCTTTCCCGCCAGCCGGGTCGTCATGTACACCAGGTCAGGATCGACGGCAAAATGGACCAGCGCGCGTTTCTTGAACTGAAAGATCAGGTCGTTCGGGTCGCGGTCATTCCGGTATTGGTACATCGCGTCCTGGACATCCTGGCCGGTCATCGGATTCTTCAACTCGGCAGTAATGATCGGAATGCCGTTGAGGCAAAGTGTCAGGTCCAGAGCCTGAGAGCTTGTTGCTTTGAAGAGCAGTTGCCGGACCACGGTGAGGAGGTTCTTTTTGTAGAGCGCCAGATCGTCGGGATTCATGCGTGTGGCCGGCTTGAAATATGCGACTTTGACTGGCTCGCCGTAGCACTTGAAGCCATGGCGCAGAACGTCGAGGCTGCCGCGCGCGTCCATCGCTTTGGTCAGGTCATCAAGGACAGTCTCTTCTGTGCGGTCGGCCAGCAGCTTTTCCAGCCGCTCCCAGGTCTTCTTCTGTGTGTCCTTCAGGAAGGGGATGAATTGCGTTGGATCGAGCGCCCGTTCCTGATGAAAGTATGCTTGCTCGGCTTTGGTGTAGCCGGCACAGGTGACCAGGTGGTGCTCAATTGCGGCCTCGAAGGCTTTCTCTTTGTGGTCTACTGGCATATGGAAGAAGCCTCCTGCGGACGATAGTTGCGAATGTTGATCTGGCCCGTGACGGCTGCGGAGACGAGAGCCAAACGGAATTCGCGTAGCTTTATGATGGACCCCTCAACAAGCTGACGCCCAGCCCGCAATGCATCTCGCATTTCTTTCACATGTGCGACTATGAGTTTCTGCTCCTCTACAGGAGGAATCGGGACAGCGAATGAATTCACGTCAGGAATTCCTATTGTCCTCAAAGTGGACCCCATTGAGAGGCAAGCAAATTCATCTTGCATCGGATAGCGAAAAATGAACAATAGATATTCCGGAAGAAGCTTTGGACCACAGATGTAATTGACAAAATGCTGCGACGTGGCCATCGGACATGACAATATTCCGCAACGTCCCACCGTCGCGTCGCGAGATAGAATCACGGTATCTTTCGGCAGCATCCGCGCTGATGAATTGGCTAGTCCAAGTGCATTAATATAGTTCTTCGTTTCTCCAATGTAGTCATTCTCTGCCAGGTATCCGACCTCATTCAAAGAGATCCACGGGATGTCACAATTCTCCCAGTACTCGGATACGGTCCTCGAAGGAGTATGGCCGGACTCTCTCCGGGATACATATTTGAGCCGTCGAATCGCCCAATGATCTGGAACAGCTTTGACCCAACGGAGTCCCGATGGCTTCAACCTTACATTTTGAACAAGTCCTTCGCACAGAGCGAAAGCGATAGCCGAATGTTCCTGTGCGAGAACCGCTGATTTGAGCCTTTCCTGTAAGTTGATAAAACTCCCAATCCTTGCTGTTTCCCGGTCGAGGAAGTCAGCGATCACACATTGCTCGGTGACTGGGGGCATCAACTGGCGGAAGTTTTGAATGAACGACTCCGGTACACGTTTTTGACCACCAGCACCGTACATTTCACCTTCGCCGAGTTTTCGAAACTGTTCAGACTTGGTGATGTAAAAAAGGAAACGTGCATCCAGGTCCTTGCTTGGGCGGATGACGTGAAGCTCTGTCGTTCCAAAGCCAATTGAATTGATCAAGCCGCGGGCGATTGCTCCCTTGCCATTCTCAAAACAAGGCGTGATTTTGGCGATAACGACGTCGCCGTCCCTGAAATACGTGTAGCCATTCTGAACTTCGCCGATGGTCTTCACCCCAGCCGTTTCAAGCTGTCCCTCTTCTCCAATTGCCTCCATGGGAACGAATGACACCTCAGTGTTCTCATCTAAACACCGCACTTCCTTCTTAGACGGACTGGTTGTAACAAAGCGCAAACGCTTCAGAGACCAGCTTTGAACATGATTGTTCATTCAGCCACCTCAGTAAGGCGGCTTGGGCTCCAGATGTCCTCCGCTAGCCTGGTGTAAAGCGCTTGTCTCTTATCCAGATCAGCCTTCTTGAAGTGCTCGTGCTTCTCGAACGGCAGTTGGCTGACGTTCTTGAACTGGATGAAGCCCGGATTGTGGCTATAGAACTGTGGGTTCAGCGACTTTGCTAGCACATTCTGACCGAAATAGTGCGGCAGGTTGTTCTCATACGCCAGATCGCCATAGCTCGCATTGAATAGTTTTGGCAAAAGGAGCAGGCCTCCGATGCGATTGCGATATTCGGCAAAGTCTGTCGGATGCGTGAACTCGTCGTAGTCCTCGGCATGATCGGACCAGATGTGCTCAACCTCGTAGGCGTTCCTCCCACGAGTGGTCACGTACTCGGCATAATTCGAGGCCATTCCCGTCTGGATTTCAACGAATTCTGTCATGCGCGCGAGGAATTGCTTCACGACGGGACGATTGCGCTCATTCAGACTGAATCGAATGCCCTTGAATCCCGATTCCTCGTCTAAACGCTTTGCCAAAGTCTGAACGAGTTTTTTGACCGATTGTTTACGGATGCTCTTCATCACCAGGAACATCGAGTACTGCATTGTTGAGTAGCTGATACTCTTGGAATTCCATAGACGCCGGGCAAGCAGAATGTCGACAAACGTGCTTACGACCTGAAGTTTGCGAGTGATCTCGTCTTGGGAATCAGTCGGCTTAAGGGGCGCGAGCAAAAGAAGGTATTGCAGCGTAAACCCGTGTTGGCCGTTGTAGAAAATCGTTTCCAGGCCAGGAATCAGATCGTCCGTCGCCTCCCGAACCCGCAAGTAATGGCGAGAGTAGAAATTGAAATTCGTTTCGATCAGGTCGGCGAAGTCGGAGCTCTTGTTTAAGCCGAGGGTCTTCGCATTGCCGCTCACCCACCTGTGAAACTCAGGGCCAAGCCTTTCAAAGTCGCCCGGCTTGGCTCCCGCCTTGCGCTCGCGGATTGTCTCAGCGTATTGAGTTCGAAGCCAGGTTCTGAGAGCGTCGGCGTCTTCTTCCTTCCCATAGGCGGCGAGGGTACCGATCTGCTGCTTCCATACATCGCCAGCATGGTTGCGGTCTTTGCCCTCCTGGATATTAGCCAAGAGGTAGCCCTTCAACATATCTGTTGACGATAGGGAAAGGCCGCGGTCGTTCATTGTCACAAAAATGGTGTAAGCATCATCGTCGGACTGAGCAGTTATTTCGACCAGGTGAACATTTTCAATGAGCCAATCTGCGAAGAACGGGATAGCGGCGTCATTCACCTCATCGGGAAAAAGCTCTTTAATGTCGGTGTAGCGGTTGATAATGTTCCGTACCCGTTCGGGCTGGCCGTTTTCGTCTACTTGGCCGTCGTTGTACAACGCCCCCATGATCGCTGATCGCTCATCCACGGAGATGTTGAATTCCTTCTCTCCGAACTTCTCCGAGAAAATGAGATCCTCCAGCTTTACGCGACTTGGGAAGCCTTCCTGCCGGCGATGAAGATAGATGAGCAGCAGGGTCAAAGTCGTCAATCTTTGCTGGCCGTCAACGATGAACCGATCGCCTTGCTTGTCGCTGATGACAATGGCGCCGAGAAAGTAGTGGCCGTATTTCGCAACTGCTTTTCGACCGTGTTTGGGATCGTAGTTCCCGAGGAATTCGGAGGTCAGATCCTCGATCAATTCGCGGACTTGCTTGGTCTGCCATTTGTAATCCCGCTGGTAATAATCCACGTAATAACGCCTGCCATTAAGGAGTTCGCGAATTGTTTTTCCCTTACCATCGATCTCTTTCACGCTGTCACCTCCGCAAGCAGCCGCAGAATGTCCTGTTCAATAGTCTTGATCTCTGCCTTGATCTCTTCCAGTGGACGTGGCGGCGTGTACTTGTAGAAGTGCCTGTTGAACGGAATCTCATAGCCAATCCTGGTCTTTGATTCGTCGATCCAGGCATCGGGGACATATGGCTTGACCTCGCGGTCGAAATACACGTGAATGTTTTCCTTCAGAGGCACGTTCTCGTAATCGCGCAGATCGGCATCGGGCTCCGGATTGCCATCGCCGTCGAGGCATATGTCGGCGTTCTCATCTCGTTCAGACAGGACGCTCAAGACAGCCTTCCTTAGCGGAGCCGACAGGTTAAGGCCGGCCTTGTCCAACGCCTTCGCGAGCCGGGCCTCGAACTTTGGCCGCTTTTTGTCCACTACCTTAGCATCCATCGATTCCAGCATTGTGATGATCTGCTGCTGGAGGACCTGACCGGCCTCAATCTCACGCTGGCCTTCCTTACCTTTCTTCTTTGAGGTTGCCAGCTTCTGGAAGGCGCCTTCTTCCTTCAACGCCGCGATGCGCTCGGGCTTCACTTGAAATGCCAAGCGCAGCGGTCGCTCAACCGTAATCTGGTGATAGCCAAAGTCTGAGTTGTCAAAGAGCTTGGAGCGGCCATTCTTGGTCAGATCGCCATACAGATCGACAATCTCCGCAATGTTCCCGTCTGAGAGCTCGTTCCGCTTGTTCCCCAGGCTCTTCCGCATCTTGACGAAAAGGTCAGTTGCATTGATGAGTTGGACCTTGCCGCGACGGTCCCTCCGCTTGCGGTTGGTCAGTATCCATAAATAGGTAGCGATGCCGGTGTTGTAAAACATCTCGGTCGGCAGGGCGACGATGGCCTCCAGCCAGTCGGACTCGATGATCCAGCGGCGAATTTCGCTTTCTCCCGAGCCGGCGTCGCCGGTAAACAGTGGCGATCCGTTGAAGACGATTGCCAAGCGGGAACCCTCCGGCTTCATCTTCGAAATCATGTGCATGATGAAGAGCAGCGAGCCATCGTTGATGCGCGGCAAGCCGGGGCCGAAGCGGCCATCGAAGCCCTTCTCTTCGTGCTCGGCGTTGATCTGGTCGGCCTGGGGCTTCCACTCGACGCCGAATGGCGGATTCGCCAACAGGTAATCAAACTTCTTGCCGGGAAGGCCGTCCTGGGTGAAGCTGTCGCCGAACTTGATGTTGTCAGCGTGCTGGCCCTTGATCATCATGTCGGAACAGCAGACGGCAAAAGCTTCGTTGTTGTAGTCCTGCCCGAAGACTTCGAGCTTGGCGTCTGGATTCAACTCGCGCAGGAATTCCTCGGCGACGCTGAGCATACCGCCGGTCCCGCAGGCGGGATCGTAAAGTGTCCGGACGGTGCCCGGAGTCCGCAAGACCTGCGAGTCCGGAGTGAACAGCAGGTTCACCATGAGCCGAATAACCTCGCGCGGCGTGAAGTGATCGCCCGCTGTCTCGTTCGAGGCTTCGTTGAATCGCCGGATCAGATCCTCAAAGATCAGGCCCATTTCGTGATTGGAGACGACGGACGGGTGCAGGTCGATCTCGGCGAACTTCGAGACGACCAGGTAGAGCCTGTTGGCCTCCGAGAGCGTGGCTATCTGCTCATCAAACTTGAAGTACTCGAAGATCTGCCTTGCCTTCGAGGAGAAATGCTTGATGTAGAACGCAAGATTGGTGGCAACCTTGTCGGGATCGCCCTTGAGTTTTTGGAAGTCCAGCTTGCTTGTATTGTGGAACTTTTGCCCGGCGGCTTTATTCAGGATCGGCTCAATGTCCTTAATCCCGCTGGCCTTGAGCGATGCTGCTTTATCGAGGACCTTCTGCTTGGTCGGCTCCAGTACGCAATCGAGCCGGCGGAGGACCGTTAGGGGCAAGATGACTTTGCCGTATTGAGCCGGCTTGTAGGGGCCGCGGAGCAGGTCCGCAACGGACCAGATGAATGAAACCCTCTCACTGAAGTTCGACACGATTCTTCCTTTACGTGCAACCCGAGCTGCGGCTCGTTACCTGTTGGCTCCCGTGTTCTTCGCGACTTTCCTGGCTGCTCTTGGCAAGCCTTTTCAAAATCCATGAGCTACACTGGCCAAAAAGTCTGATCGAATCTTCCGTAAACTAGAAAGCCTCGGATGCACCTGATAAAGCTGAGGAATGATGCTCGACAGCTCTCTGCATCCGACCGGCCTTAGTATACGATAATCAGTGATTTAGCGGAGGACCCCTTGAGAGATCTCACCAAGAGAATAATTCAAGCCCTGGAAGTCCAGATCGTGGAACGGCAGGACATGATCGCTGAACTTCGGGGATCGGCCAGTCGGCCGGCAGCCGCGGCGCCAAGTGTCAGCAGGTCCGGGCGTCCCAAGTGGAGTGCGGCACGCAGGAAGAGATTCTATGCCACCTGGGCCAAGAAGAAAGCAGCCAAAGCAAAAGGGGCCTGAGAACTAGGCCCCTTTTGCTGTCTCGGTTGTTGGCTAGGCGGCCGTATTGGGTAAGCGCATCTCTTCCGTAGTGGACTTGAACTCGAGCAGGTCGAAGCGGCCGTCGGCGGTCTTGTAGAACGTCTTGCCCTTGGCGACCCGTTTGTAGAGCATCTGGTCCAGGGCCTTGGCTGGGTCGAGACCGTAGGTCGTCTGATGGACGCGCGGATCTCGTCAAGGGTCTTCTTTTCCGCATTGAGGTTAAATAGGACAATGCGTGCCATCTCTAAGGAGTTGGGTTGCGCGTCTGGGGATGCCTTGCTTTCGGTAAAAGCCGTCAAGGTTACAGTCTGGGGTGAATACACCTTGGGCTTCATAAACCCATGCAAGTCGAGTCGGGCACGAAGCGTAGTCTGTAAGGCAGTCTTATATCTCTCCAGTCGCACTGTCTGCTCATTGACTCCTGCCAGCGCCACCTGGCGCATAAATGTTGTCTACGTAATTCACGGGCTCGGTCATAGCCTGGACAAAGCCGCACGTCAAGCTGTTGAACTGTATCGGATCACTCCGGCAACCCGCCTAGGAGTTCCAATCGATAAAACCACCACATCACTATCACTTTCCAACTCTGAAGCGCCTTCGCAAGATGTAGTCTTATTCGGGGGCTACGTACTTATGTGACGATTTTTGTGCAACAGAACAAAAATGAACAGGAACGTCAGATAAAGTAACATTCCGTCTACTAACACTATTAGTATCAATGCAATACGCTTTATATCCCCCGCCATCCTTTGTGTCTGTCATCAGATATAGCCAAACTATAGTGACCTTGACATCATATATAACTGCTGTATTATAAAGTAATGCTATCACACGCGAGAGCGCGAGAATACAAGAGGTTGTGCTGTTCTAAACCGCTGATATCGTTTCTCAGATCATCAGTGAACTCGCCGGCAGATAGTTCCTTTCCGAACAGTTCGTGGTCTCAGTGGCACTCACAATGCTCGACACATACCATGGTTGCGCTCTCGCTCCAAAACCAGGAGAACAAAATGCTCCACATATCGCTTTCCTCACTCGCAACGTACATCGCGATTTGCCTGTTGTACGCTCTCGTGGTTCTAACAATCCTACAATTCTGCAAAGTCGCATGGATCAAACCAGATCCGCCAAAATCGTCCACAATGCGCGTTGAACTCAGGATAAGCAAACCTTCTACAGAAGGAGCCTATCCCCTCATAAATTCCAGAACATGCACTACCGCAACATTCATTTTCGCAGACGAACTGGCGAAGACGGTCACAGATTTCCTCGCCGATTACAGCTCGCCAAGCCGTTCCGATCTCTTGAACAATTTGAAACAGACCGGCGGCATCATAGCCAGCCTTTTTATTACTCAACAGCACGACAACCACGTTCGCAATTTAACGCTCCTCGGCGAGGATGCCGAGAAGGTGTCGTCCTACCTCACGCATTGTTTCAACTGTCAGCTTGCGTGCGGTACAGATGAATTTCACTACGAACGCGTTTCCTTGACGGCCTAAACGGCCTGGCCGGAAACATCAACCTCCATCACAACCCAATCGGAAAGGAAGCATCGCCGCTATGGCCGGTTCAGTCAACCTAACCATCCTGCTGGGCAACGTCGGAATCGATCCGAAGATCCAGTACACCACTAAAGGAACTCCCGTCGTCCGCTTCACCTTGGCCACCAATAGCCAATATACGGACAAAAGCACAGGAGAAGTGAAGGAAGCAACTACCTGGCACAACCTCGTCATGTACGGCGAAAAGCCCGCCGACATCATCAAGAAGTACGTCAAGAAAGGGAATCCCCTCCACATCGTAGGCCACCTAGCCTACAGGCGGTGGACCGACAACGACAATGTGCAGCACAACTTTACCCAGGTCGTTATCGACAGCTTCACCCTGCTCAGCCGCCGTTCGGCACCGGCTCCCAATGAAGCAGCATCAGATCCAGTTGACGAGAACGGAGCAGCTCCGATCTCGGTAGAGGCCGACAACGGCACTGAGCTAACCGACGATTCGCCGTTCTAACAACCCGCTCTGCGGAAGGAGAGGGGCCGCCGGCCCCTCTCTCTGTTAAACCGGCAACAACTCAAAGAACAGGGAAGCGATCGATGAACGACACAATAACCTTCATCCTCTACATCTTAATGATTCTCGTACCAGCACTGATTGCATCATGGCACATCTTCAACGGCGGCAGCAACAATGCAGAATAGCGCCAAGCAATCCCAAGCACGCTCAACGGCCAGCACATCTCCAGGACCAAACGCAACTGAATCCTGTAGGCGGTCTGGTCGCTCTGTGCGGCTGGCTTGCCCTTACGGGCCGTGGATCGACTGCACCTGGCGCGCCAGCAAGAAACGCTGGCACTTCGGTTGCTTCAAGTCGATTCCCTCAAGCCACCCGCACTACGCGAGCGTCCTCTTCTGGGCGCTCCTCAACCCCCTCACCTGATTGTGAAGGGGGATTTCGGATCACCCCCTTCGGAGAGGACTCCAACATGACCGTCCTACAAATATTCTTCAATTCGCTTCGGTCAAGAACTATCGTGCGCGCAATTTGGATGCCCGTACTAATCGGCATTTTGCTGATAGGCGCCTGCATTCCTTCTAAGCACGCTACCGCGCCGGCGAAGCCGCCACAAACCATGCAACCACAAGCGAAGTCATCTTCCAAGGCAATCATCCGTCAGCACGCGTACAGCGCAGGAGGAAAAATCCTCCAATCGAGGAAATGCCTGCGCACGCGTACATCGATACAGATGCGTTAGGACGTGTGATTCTCAATACAACAGGTGAAACGTCACACTCATCGAGCGGCTTTGATTACCGTCTCACCACCTCCAGCGTCTAAAACAACCTCCGACGTAGCCTGTAGCCGGAAGTACACCGGCACAACCTCAAACGGCCGCTTTTCGTCGGCCGCATGAGGTGCCATACGAGGAGCATTGTTCAGCCGGACCTCTCCCGACCACGGATCAACAACCAGATTTGAACCGAGCGGCAAAGCGGCAAGCTGATGCAGGTTCCCCAGTTCCAGCCGAGTACTTTTCTCGGCGAGTTGCGCGAGCAGCCACGGTTTCCCGGCTGGAGAGATGAGCGAGTTTCCTGTTTCTGGCCTATACAGCTCCTTCAGCTTTCCAATTCCCAAGGCCATCTGTTGGTAGTACAAGCCGATACTGCCCAGCCTGTCCCCGTACATACTTTTCTTTACGAGATCTACGGCGACTGTCGCAGCTTTTTCGTCCTCATACTCGGAATGTGCAAAAGAGAGGTTCCTGCTAACCTTCCGGTCTGGGAACATTGTTCTGTCGGCAAATGAATAGCGTGTGTCCACTGAGCTGCTTCGAATCAGATGAGCAAGCTCGAATGCCACCACGGAAGCGATCGATTCTTCGTTAGGGAGCGTTTCTATGAGGCCCTTGCTAATGAGAATGGTGTTACCAATCGTGGTCGCCTCGATGGGTGTCGTCAGCATTACACGGCAATGGACAGGCTCTGTGAATGTAAGATCGTTTGGAACGCTCAGGTTAATCACAATCTGATCGAGCACGCTATCGAAGCTGCTGTGCGGAGCAAGAATGCCGGCGCGCTCCAACCGATCAAGAATATTGCTCGCGGCCAGATCCTTCCATGCCTGAAGCGACGCCAATGAGTCCATATCCACGCCATCGTCGCTTCGATCCACCGCATTGTCCACGGCGACAGTTACTGAGGACGACGGATCATGGAGCCGGGCATCGAGGCCGTATCCCCAAATGCGTACCTGACCGTGTAGAACCCCACCAGGCACAGGCTCCTCGACATAAACGGCCGCTGGTAACCAGACACTCGGCTTCACGTTGTATCGCCAAGAGTCAAAATGCATATATTGCGGATGCGACTCGGAGCAGTTGCCGACGAAGGTCCCAGTAAAACGGACAAGATGACCGTGTTCTTCAATCCAGAACCGGCCACGAAAATAGCCTGACTTCATTGGCACAATATCGTACACGGAAGTCTTAACACTGCCAATAAACTCACTGCGGAGATATTGAAATCTGAACTTGCTGGGATCAAATCCGCGAATATCCGGA
>Ga0326727_10005546_pt1 | contig 35905 bp, 30 predicted proteins | sample MB2enrmetagenome_FD_207643 | JGI IMG/M metagenome (GOLD analysis project Ga0326727, IMG submission 207643) | Lab enriched peat soil microbial communities from McLean, Ithaca, NY, United States - MB29MY | ecosystem: Environmental > Terrestrial > Soil > Wetlands > Peat | place: USA: New York...
CAGACATTTCCCCCCCCGCCGTCCCAGGATTCGAGAGAACGTGAATGAGGCGATTCGCGTTCGCGAAGTCCGTGCCATATTCCCGGACGGCACCGTTGAAGTGATGCCCACGCCCGCGGCTGTTCGAAGGGCCCAGGACCTGGGGCTCGACCTCATTCTGATCGCGCCCACCGCGGAGCCGCCCGTGGCCAAGGCCATGGACTATGGCCAGTGGCAGTACGAGAACAAGAAGAAACAGCACGACGCCCGGAAGAAGCAGCACATCATCCAGGTGAAGGAGCTGAAATTCCGGCCGAACACGGACGACCACGATTACGAGTTCAAGAAGAACCACGCCATTCGCTTCCTTAAGGAAGGAAACCGCGTGAAGGCGGTTGTGCAGTTCCGCGGACGCGAAATCGCGCACGTCGATCTCGGCAAGAAGCTGCTGCTGCGGTTCGCCGCCGACCTTGCTTCCGTTGGTACAGTCGAAGGGCAGCCTCGGCTGGAAGGCCGCAACGCCCACGTCCTAATAAGCCCGGCAAAGACGAAGGATAAGCCCACCGGGGGTGCAGGACAGCCGAAGCCGCCGACCGCCGAAGGTAACCCGAGCGCTCCACCGGCGGCCTGAGATCAGTGCTGGTCAGCCGAGTGGGGCAGGCTCCCAGCCTGCGGCGGCCTCACCAGTGACCAGCTTTAATAGAACAGGTACTTTCGCCACTGATCGTCGGCCTTGCCCATCAAGCGCATCAGATGCCGGCTTGTATGCAGGCTGAAAGGCCGCGGCATACGGGCCAGCTTCATCCCGGCTTCTTCGGGCGTGCGGTTCCCCTTGCGGTTATTGCAGGGATGGCAGCACGCCACCAGATTCTCCCACGTGGTCTCGCCGGCGCGCGATCGCGGAATCACGTGATCGAGCGTCAACTCGCCGGAAGGCATGGTGCGGTGACAATACTGGCAGGTGTAGCGGTCCCGCATCAGGATATTCTTGCGCGACAGCGCGCGGGTTTGATGTGGAATGCGGCGGTATTCCAGCAGGCGAATCACCGACGGAATGCGCACGCGATGCCGCGGAGAATGCACGTCGGCTCCGGTCAGCTCTTCGGCCGACGCCACTCCCTTCAGCACCAGCACCAGCGCGCGCCGGGCGGCGCAGATATTGATCGGCTCATAGCTGGCGTTGAGCACGAGAACGGGCCGGTGTAGTCGATCAAGCGCGTGCATGGCCTTCCAGACTCCCCGCGTTTTCGTGGTCCGGCTCCGCCGTGGTAACCCGTTCGATATCCGGATTCATGCGGCGATCCACTCTAGCCACCGTCAGCAGCGCCACCCGCGCCGCCCCGGCTTGCTTCAAGGCCCGTGCGCAGGAACTAGCCGTTGCGCCGGTGGTCATCACGTCGTCCACCAGCAGAATCTTCAAGCCGCGCACGTCATCGGGCCGACGTACCCTGAACGCTCCGCTCACATTGGCACGGCGCTTCGCGTGGGTGAGCCCGGCCTGTGCCGTGGTCGCCTTCACCCGCCGCACCGCGTTGCATACGGGAATGCCCGACCGGCGGGCAATTTCGCCAGCCAGCAGTTCGGATTGATTGAACCCACGCTTCCAGCGGCGGAACCAATGCAGCGGCATGGGGACCACCGCATCGAACTGTTCGCCGCGCGGCAGCGCCAGCGCCAGAAATCGCCCCAGCGGGCCCGCCAGCGTCGCCACCCGCCCGTACTTAAAGATGTGGATCAGTTCGCGCAGTTCGGCTTCGAACGCTCCGAACGAATACGCAGCATCGAATCCGTTCACTCCGAGGCGGCACAGCGCGCAACGGCCCTCTTCGTCGAGCGGGAACCGGTTGCGGAAAGGCGTGCGGCAGTCGCGGCAGAAATAATCGGCGGTCAGCGCAATGGGTTTTCGCAAACAGCCCGGGCAAACCGGGACTCTGGAAATATCCTCAAGAGGGGAACCGCACAAGCGGCAATCATCCGGGAAGATCAAGTTAAAAAAGGCCGCAGAATACTTCCTGACGCGAGGCGGGACGGAAGCTGTGAGCCAGCTACTGCTGAAGACACACCCCCATAAGACTCTTATTCTACAACAACGCGGGTTACTTCACAGTGAAAGCCGGACCCGCACCGGCGGGGGCTTTCACTTACTCGACGCTCACTAAGACCGGCTCGTCGATCTCGCGGGCGTTGTCGCCGCCGCTGGTCAGAACCATGATGCCGAACCGTCCCGCCTTGAGATCCTGGGGAATGGTGAACTTCACTTCGGTATCCGTCTGGGAGGTGACCTTCACCTTAATGGTTTTGTCGCCCTGCGTGAGATAAACCGCGGCGACATTTGCTTTCTCGAGGTTCGTTCCCGATACCGTCACTTCATCGCCGGCTTTCGCGCTGTCGGGCTGGACTTCCTTCATCAGGGGCGTTGGGCCCGCCGCGGAAGCAAAAACCGCTGCGGCGGCCAGAATGAGCGCCATCAATAATCGCAACATTTGCTTTTCTCCTTTCTCTCCAGGAAGTTGCAATTGCGTATCCAGAGATCCCTGGAGCATTCTACACGCCTTCGCGCCACGATTCCACCGTTAAGCGCGGATTGGAGCAGGCCGCCACAAATCCGGGTGAGCGAATTCACCCAGCTCTGACCGGCGTTGTGCCAGCGCCCAACGATACCGCGCGTTCCAGAGCCGCAAACAACTCCGTCGCTTCGATCGGCTTCGAAACAAACTCATCCATCCCGGCGTTGAGGCACCGTTCACGGTCGTCGTTCAAAGCGTGCGCTGTCAGGGCGATGATAGGAGTGCGAACGCCCAGCCGTTTCTCTCTGGCGCGGATCGCCCGCGTGGCGTCGAATCCGTCCAGTTCCGGCATCTGCACGTCCATGAGAATTGCATCGAATTTCCCGCGTCCGAACCACTCCACCGCCTCGCGTCCGTTCGAAGCGATCTCCACGGCGTGACCTCGCTTCTCCAGCATCCGCGCCACCAGCCGTTGATTCACCGGGTTGTCTTCCGCCAACAGAATCGACAGCGGCCGGGCACCCGGCGCCAAGTGCGGTGCAATTTCAGGCGCGGATTCCGTCTCGCTTGCGTGCAAAGCGCGAGCTACCGCATCCAGCAGTTCGGATTGCCCCACGGGTTTGGTCAGATATGCCGCGATGCGCGCCTGCCGGAACAGATCGAAATCGAACCGGCGTCCGGCGGAGCTCAACAGCAGCAGGGCAGGTTCCCCCAGCGAGGTATCCTGCCGGATGGCCTCGGCCAGACGGATGCCGTCCATATCGGGCATTTGATAGTCGAGAATCACCAGCCGGAATGGTGTTCCGGCGGCTGCGGCCTCGCGCATCAGGTGGAGACCTGAGACGGCACCCTCGGCGGTGCTGGGCCGCATACCCCAACTGCGGAAGAACCCTTCGTAGATCCTGCGATTCGTAGGATTGTCGTCCACCACCAGCACGGGCAGATCCCGCAACCCGCTGGCAGACATCGCGGATTCCGGCTCGGCGTCGTTATGGTCCAGTTGCAGCAGCGCGGTGAAATGGAAGGTGCTCCCGCGGCCTTGTTCGCTCTCCAGCCAGATCCGCCCCTTCATCTTCTCCACCAGACGCGACGCGATAGACAAGCCTAATCCGGTGCCGCCGTACTGGCGGGTGATGGAACCATCCACCTGAGTAAACGCTTCGAAGATCGCCTGCTGCTTGGCGGCGGGAATGCCGATCCCGGTGTCGCGAATAGCGAAGTGCAACCCGACGACGTCGTCAGCTCGATATTCCTGCTCCACACGCAAAGCCACTTCACCTTCGCGCGTGAACTTGACGGCGTTGCCCAACAGATTCAAGAGCACCTGGCGCAGGCAGTTGGCGTCGCCGATGAGCCGGTTCGGGAGATCCGGCGAAATATCGCACAACAGTTCCACGCCTTTTTGCGCGGCGTGGACCGCCATCGGTTTCACCGTCCTCGTAATCAGTTCGTCGAGGCGAAACGCGCTGGCGTCGAGTTCCAGCCTGCCGGCCTCGATCTTGGAAAAATCCAGAATATCGTTGATCAGCGAAAGCAGCGAATCGGCGGACGCGCGCGCCATCGACAGGTATTCCTTCTGCTCCGGCGTCAGGTCCGTTTCCAGCGTCAACTGGGTCATTCCGAGAATGCCGTTCATCGGCGTGCGAATCTCATGGCTCATGTTGGCCAGAAACTCGCTCTTGGCGCGGTTGGCCGCCTCCGCCGCCTCCTTGGCGCGCCGCAGGTCCGCGGTCTGCTGACGGACCCTTCGCCGCAGCACTTCGATCCACGCAATGGCCAGAAGCACCAACGTGACGGCTACCCCGGCTGCCTTCAGCGTCCGCTCGGCATTCCACCACGGAGCGCCGTGCAGCACCACGACGTCCCGTGGCGATGGAATAAACAGAGAGAAACCGGTTGGTTCGAGTAATTGTTGCGTGTCGTCCACCTGCAGGGAGGTGATCCCGGTGATACGCAGCAGACTACCCGGGCCGAACGCAGGCAAACCGCCCTGGTCCAGACGCGCATTGAAAACCCGGCCCGCTGCCTGGAGAACCATGTCCTGATCCCCGCGGCCTCTGATCTGGTCCACCAGCAGAGCGTCGATTCTCACCAGTTCGGAATCGTAGCCTTCTTCAAGAATGTCGTCGGCGGTTACGTCGAGCGGCTGCGGAGGCTTGAAGACGCCGAGTTTGTGAATCTCCGCATCCCGCAACACCGGATTGAACGCGCCGGCCTGGGCGAACCCGAGTACTTCCACAAGATCGCCGGGACGCAGTTTGGTTGGTTGGTGGTTCTGGATGAGCACGCCGCCTGTGGAATCGCTGACATAAGTGGGGCCGCTCGGATGCGCCAGCGTGACCGTCCCACGAACTCGCGACCGCTGTTCATCGCTCGCCGTGGGATTGTATTCGAGCAGTTGACCTACAGTGCGCAAAGGCGAGGCCTCGCCCGCCGCGGCCCGGTCCACTTCGATGAATTTTGCATCCGGCACGAAAACCTGGATGCCAGCCAGTTGCCGCTTGAAGTTGAAGCGGGCCCCCAAAACGCCGCGAACGCGAATGTGCGCATCGAGCAGAGAATTGGGTAACCGGTCGACGCCCGCGATGTGCACCACGAAATTGTGAATGCCCCAGGTGACGCTAAGGGTCGCGTGTCCGGCCTGCGTTCCGAGCAGGTGGACCACGCCCTCCGCCTCCACCCAGCGGCTTTCCGCTGCGCAGGCGAACAGTTGTTCCATCTCGATCCGCAATGGCTCCGGCATCCGCCCGTCGCCGAGCACCTGCAGGACGGGGTGAGCAATCACCGGCGCGAAGTCGCCCGGTCCACTAATCCCGTCGACGTCCACCGCTTGTCCGGAACTCGGCGTCGATCCGGACGCCGACCACATTTGCAGATAAATGCCGCCGCTGGCATCCTGGACGAACACGCTCCGGGCTACCGGGTCGGCGTATGTCACTACACCATGAACGTGCACCGGATAGCCGCGCGCCGCTTCTATGGCCGAAAGGTTGTGCACCTGTCCAATCTGGGTCAGCAGCGGTAGTTTCGCCGTTTCCGCCCGGATACCAGGCGGCGCTGCCATGGTCCAATCCGCCAGCACCACCGACCCCTGCCTCTCGGTGACAAAGCCCAGAACATCCACCGCATTTCCGCTCGATACCGGATCGGTGCGCGATTGTTCCAGTTCCACTGCGCCCGTCGCGTCCTTCATGACCAAACCGTCGCCGCTCAGGCCGATCATCCCGTGCAGTCGCACGCGATGTTGCGGATTACGCTGCCGGCCAGCCGCCAGAACCGTTTGTACCGTCGCCAACGGAATAGCAGCTTCGTTCGGTGGGGCTGTTAACACTTCAATGTCGCGTCCCGAGGGAATCCAAAGTTTCACGGCCGCAGGCAGGCCCTGCGCGTCCACACTGGTAGCGAGCACGCCTCGGGCGCGCACCAGCGAATCGACCAGCGGGCGATAGCGCGCTCCGTCGGCATCCCACACGCGCGCGTTAACGTCTCCGCTCTGTGCGTGAATCAGCAGCGCCAGACGCCCGGTGTGGTCAATGCCCGTGCGCCGGACGATACCCTCGACTTCGACGCGGCTGTACTGCAGCGCGCGCGAAAGCAAATCCTGCGGCGTCGCCCGAATCGCCTCCACTCGGCTGGTCTTGCCCCCCAGCAGTTTCACGTGCGCATGGCCGATAGAAGGGTCGGACCCGCCGCTGGATACTTCCCCGGTTACCTCAACGAACCGGCCCGGAACCAGATCGCCGTTATCCACCGGCAGACCTTCCACTCGCACTCCTCCTGTTGCATCCTGCAAAAACAGCAACTGGAGGCTTCGGTCCGAGTAGGTGATCGAGCCCCGCAGGCAGACTGGCGCGTGGACGGCCTGGGGACCGAGCTCCCGGACCTGCTGAACGGAGGTAAGTGGGGCGTTACTATGCGACGGCGAAAGACGATTGCAGCAGGTCAAAACGGCCACTGCGGCGGCCATTCCCGTTAGCCGGAAAACACGGGATGGTGTTGGCGTCCTCGGGTTTACGGGGAGTCCACCCATGGGCTGTAGATCGGGTCACACAGTATTTTCCTTTAGACCCGCTGCGTGTTTCGCACTACTATCCAGGGTAGTTCCGCCCCATCGACTGAGGACTTTTTCCAGATCTCCTACCAGGAGAGGCTTAGTGATAAAGTCATCCATTCCCGCGCCAATGCATTCCTCCCGGGCACCGTTAACGGCGTGGGCGGTTAGGGCGATTATGGGAACCCTGGCGCCTGCTTCCTCGCGGCGTCGAATCTCCCGAGTGGCCGCGTAGCCGTCCATTTCCGGCATCCGGCAATCCATCAGGATCAGGTCGTAATGGCCACCCAGAGCCATCTCGATCGCCTCGAGTCCATTTCCCGCCACGTCGACGCTGTAACCTAGCTTGTCCAGAACGCGCACGCCGAGTCTCTGATTGACGGCGTTGTCCTCCACTAACAGCACCCGGCGGATTCTGCCGTCCGAAGCGGCAGGAACGCGTTGCATCGGAGGCGCCGGGGAGAGATCCGAATCGTCGAAAGTGTTCAGTGGCAGGGTCAGAAGAAAGGTGGAACCCCTCCCGGACCGGCTGGTCAACGTCAGGCTTCCCCCCATCAGCTCCGCGAGCCGGCGCGAAATGGCCAGCCCCAGGCCAGCGCCCTCATGTTTCCGGACGAGCGACGAATCCAATTGGGTGAAGTTATTGAACAGGAGCGGCACCTTATCCGGCGGGATGCCTGGTCCGGTATCTTCCACTTCGATACGAAACTCCGCTCGCCCGTTGTACGGTTCGCCGCCCCGCACGCGCAAGGTCACGTGCCCTTCTTCGGTGAACTTGATGGCGTTGCCCAACAGGTTCAGAACGATCTGGCGGATGCGACCGGCGTCCCCCATAACACCCCGGCAGACCATCTCGGCGTCGAATATGAACCGCAGCCCCTTGGCGCGCGCCTGCGGCGCCATCAGCTCGCCGGTGGATTCCAGACACGCCGCCAGGTCGAAGCACGCCGGTTCGATTTCCAAACGGCCGGCTTCAATGCGCGAGATATCGAGAAGATCGTTCACCAGCGACAGCAAGGCATAGCCGGATGTGCGCACGGTCTCGCCAAACTCCCGCTGTTCGGAAGCGAGCGGGGTTTCCAGAAGAAGGTTGGTCATGCCGAGAATCCCGTTCAGGGGAGTGCGGATCTCGTGGCTCATGTGCGCGAGGAACTCGCTCTTGGCACGGCTGGCCCGCTCCGCCTCGGCACGCGCCCGTTCCAGTTCGGCGCCCCGCCTGGAAGCTTCCGCTTCCGCTTTTTTCCGCTCGCTGATATCGCGCGCCACGCTCAGCAGTGCCGGCGCTCCCCGGTACTCGAACATGCGGGCATTGATCTCCACCGGGAACCGCGACCCGTCACGGCGAAGGTGAACTGTCTCCAGCAGTGCCTGCCCTGGCGCCATCAGCCGGGCCAGTGCGTCCGGCGTCAGCTCGGCGTAATCGGAACCGTCAATATCCCGAATGGACATGCGCACGAGTTCGTCCCGGCTGTAACCCAGGCGCTCGCAGGCCACCCGGTTCACCTCGAGGAACCGGCACTCGGTGTCGATGATGAAGACGGCGTCGCTGACGTTGTCGAACAGCGCACGGAACTCTTGTTCGGATAGCCGCAGGGCCTTTTCCGCTCGTTCCTGTTCGAGCCGCCGCCGCCGCGTCTGTACTCCATACGAGACGTCCCCGGCCAGCTCCTCCAGCAGCCTGCGTTCCTCCGAATGGAACGCGTCGCCTTCGCAAGCGTAAATTGTCAACGCGCCAAAGATGGCGCCTTCACACCACAGCGGCAGGGCCATCAGCGCCTTAAAACCGTAGGGCCGCGCCGCCTCCAGCCAGGGCGCAAAGTGCGGATCGTTCCCGGTGTCGTTGCACAACGTAATTCTCCCGGTACGAAGGCACGTACCGACCGGGCCCTGGCCAAGCGGTCCGTCGCCCCAGGAGACATGTACGGAGTCCAGGTAGCCCTTGCCGCGCCCGGCCGCGCGCACCACGCGCACCGGCTTTTCAGGTTCGTTCTCGGGAAAGCCGATCCATGCCATCGGGTAATTGCCGACGCCGGTAATCGCATCGCAGACTTCGCGGTACAGGTCGTCTTCGCTGGCGGCTCGCACCACTGCCTGGTTGCAGGCCGAGAGCACGCGGAGCGCACGGCTCACCCGGCGCAGATCCTCCTCGGCCCGCTTTTGTTCGGTGATGTCGCGCATGATGCACTGGCAATAGCGGCATCCATCGATATCGACGTGGCGCGCGCTCACCTGAACGATCATTGCGGACCCGTCTCTGCGGCGATGCCGCGCCTCACAAACTACCCATCCCTGGTGCAGCAGGGTCTGCCACGCTTCCGAAAGCGCTTGCTGCGCAGCCTCGTCACGGATGTCGCGGATGGACATCCCAAGCAGTTCCTCGCGCGAATAACCGTACGCCTCGACGGTGCGTTGATTGGCGTCGACGATCCTGCCCTCCTCGCTGTAGAGCACCACCATGTCGTTCACATGGCGGCTCAAATCGGCGTTGGGTCCTTCGAGAGACGGGCCATCGATGTCTGTGCGATGGCTCCGTCTGCGCCACTGCATTCCAGCCACTGCGGAGCCTGACACGAGCAATAAGCCCACGAGCATCGCCAGCGGTTGCGCACAGTAGTAGGCGTAGCCGGCGACACCAGTGCCGGCGGCCAGTGCCACGAATGCGAGCGCCAGCCACAAGCTGAGATTTCGCAAACTTCCCTGGTCGGGATTCATGTGTTCTGCGTAACTCGCGGCCTGACGGGTCGATATAGTCCCGTTGGTACTCTATCGGCAGATCTCACGCATTCATTGAGCACTTTCCGCAAGAACGCACAGGAAAAAGTGTTGGAAAATCCAACATATTTTCCCGCCATGCCACCGCACGGTACACTGAGACCCTGGGGCGAGCCCCAGGTGGGCGCGCTCAATCGAGATGGCCATGGACTTCGAGATCACTCCCGAACAGGAGCACTTGCGCCGGAGCGTGCGCGAGTTCGCCGAGGCCGAAATCCGTCCCCATGTCGCACGTTGGGACGAGACCCAGCAGTTCCCCCTGGAGGCCATCAGAAAAGCATCGGAAATGGGCCTTCTCGGCGCTATCTTCCCGGAGGACCTCGGCGGCGCCGGCCTTGGCTACATCGATTACGCCATCATCATCGAGGAGCTGGCGCGCGTGGACCCGTCGGTTGGGCTAATCGTCGCCGCTCATAACTCCCTCTGCACAAACCACATCTTTGTCGCCGGCAGCGACGAACAGAAACAGCGCTACATTCCGAAGCTGGCCGCGGGCGAGTGGCTCGGCTGCTGGTCGCTCACCGAGCCGGAAGCAGGATCGGATGCCGCGGGCACGCGCACCATGGCCGTGCACGAAGGCGGCTGCTGGGTGCTCAACGGAAGCAAGACCTTCACCACCAATGCCCACGACGCTCAGGTGTGCGTGGCCATGGCCGTCACCGACCGCGCGGCGTCAAACCATGGCATTTCCGCATTCATCGTTGAGACCGGCACGCCCGGCTTCCGCCTCGGCCGCAAGGAAAACAAGCTGGGGATGCGCGCCAGTTCCACCGGCGAGGTGCTGTTCCACGATTGCCGCCTGCCCGAATCGCAACTGCTGGGCAAGGCCGGCGAAGGTTTTGTGGATTCGCTGCGCATTCTGGACGGAGGGCGCATTTCCATCGCCGCGCTGTCGGTGGGCACGGCCGTGGGCGCCTACGAAGCCGCATTGAAATACTCCCAGCATCGCAAGCAGTTCGGCCGGTTTATCTCGGAATTCCAGGCCATTCAGCACAAGCTGGTGGATATGGCGACGTCTATCGAGGCCGCGCGTCTTCTGGTCTACCAGGCAGCGTGGTTGAAGGACCAAGGACGTCGAGTGACCAGGGAATCGGCCATGGCCAAGCTGTTCGCCTCCGAGATGGCCGTGCGCGTCTGCGACGAGGCACTACAGGTGCACGGCGGCTACGGCTTCATCAAGGATTACCCGGTGGAGAAGTTCTACCGCGACGTCAAGCTCTGCACCATCGGCGAAGGCACCAGCGAAATCCAGCGCCTGGTCATCGCGCGACAGTTGCTGAAGACGCGGGAGGGGGCGAGCTAATCTGGTGACAGAGGGCTGGTGCAATGACTCAGGTTACTGAGGCTGTCTATACGAACGGTGTTCTCAAACCGAAAGGAGAACTCGTCTTGCGCGAGGCCCAGCTCGTGCGCCTGACTGTCGAGCCACTCGATGAAGAAGCTCCTGGCGCGGACAGGCCCGCGGCGCTGCGGCGGCTTTTGGCGGGGATCGAGGGGATGAGATTCTTCTCCCGTGAACGTTTGCCCTCTCGGGACGAACTTCATGATCGCCCTTGACACCAATATTCTCATTTACGCGTGCGATAAAGCCGACCCCAAACGGCAGCAAATGGCCCTCGATCTCATCTCCAACGCGGCCGATGGCGTGCTGTTGTGGCAAGTCGCGTGTGAGTTCGTGGCGGCGTCGAGGAAGCTGAAATCCCAGGGTTTCACAATGTCCGATGCATGGGAGCGCCTTGCCGATTACCTGTCCCTGTTTCCGCTCATCCTGCCGACAGCCGGAGCGTTCGAACGAGCTCGCATTCTCCACACCGAGGCCGGGTGGTCATTTTGGGATGCGATGATCGTGGCCGCCTGCGTGGACTGCGGTGTTACGCGCCTCTATATCGGAGGATCTGCCGGGAAGTGCTGTCCGCTGGCCGCTTGAGATTGTGAATCCGTTCCCTTAAAAGAGGTAATCTCGCTGGGCCGAAAACGTGAGCGTCGCCAACGCAGACCCCTCTCGCGCCGCGAGAACTATTCCGGCAAAATCCACTAAGGGTTGGGAGAGATCTGTACCGAGCCTGAATGCAGGCCGAAAGCCGATCTTCAGTCGAACGCGTGCTCGTGGCTTGTCTCCTCCTCAGGGCGCTCCCCGCACCTGCGAACAGTGTTGTCTATTCCGGCAATCTCAACGTGAGCATCCACGGCGTCTCCGGCTTGCCGTAAAGCGAAATCAGGTCAACGATGGCCCAGTCCACCCGGGTGCCAGGACCCACACTGCCGCACACATCCCTTTTGGAAGGTGGCCACCAGGTGAAGCCGCCCGTTTCTTCTCTGGAAGAGTCTTCGGAAAGAGCGGGGCCGCAAAAAACCAGAGGCGCCAGGCGGTTGATCGCAGGCTCTTTTTCGCTTTTGTTCCGCCGCTCAGAATGGCTGCTGCCGATCGCGATACTGTGCTCGCTCATGATCGTCATTCTTTCCTTTCAACTCCGGCGGGAGTCCGCAAGCCTCGCGGCGAATCTCGAAAACCACCGGCAGATTGTCGGCGACGTCATGGATCTGTTGTCCGCGATGAAAGACGCCGAAACCGGCCGGCGCGGCTTCCTCCTGACCGGACAGGAGAAATACCTGGAGTCCTACAACATTGGAACGGCGCATGCCGCGGAAGACCTGACATCCCTGCTGCGGGCTACCCGCTCCGATCGCCAACAATACGCGCGCACAGAAGCCCTGCGGGCGTTGACAGGAGAGAAGCTTGCAGAACTGAATCTGACCGTCAAGCTATCGAAAAGTCTTCGAAGGGACGAGGCCCTGAGCATAGTCAGGACTAACGCGGGCAAGGGTGTCATGGACGAGATCCGAATCCTCTGCGAGCAGATGAGATCCTCTGAAAACGTCAAATTGATGGAGAACGTGAAGGAGGCAGAAAAATTCGGACGGCGAGCGTTCCTCGTCACGGTCGTCGGAAGTGGATTTCTGGTCGCGCTTTTAACGCTGGCCAGGATGGTCATCGCGTCGGTAAACCGGCAACGGGACCGCTACATGATTCAATTGCGGGACCAGGCGTGTGTCCTCGACTTGGCCAACGACACCATTATTATTCGGGACAATGAGGATCGCATTACTTACTGGAACCAGGGAGCGCAAAGACTGTATGGATGGAGCGAGGAAGAGGCTCTTGGGCAGGTGACGCGCACTTTGCTTAAAACGCAATTTCCGCAATCGCTCGACAACATCAATGCGAAGCTTGTTTCCCAGGGCCATTGGAAAGGCGAGTTGGTGCATACCTGTCGCGACGGCACTCCGATAACCGTAGCCAGCGCCTGGACGCTCCAACGGGAGGACTCGCACCGGTCGCGCTCAGTTCTCGAGATGAATTATGACATCACCGAGCGGAAGCGCGCCGAGGCCGGCCTGCGTGAGGTAAGCCGTTTGCTTGAAGTGCGCGTCAAGGAACTCGCGGAAACCAATGCCGAGCTCTCGAAGAAGAGCGAGGAGGTGGAAGCTTTTGTTTATATCGTTTCGCACGACCTTCGCGCCCCCCTCGTCAGCCTCCAGGGCTTTTGCAAGGAACTGGAGCTCAGTTGCCAGGAGCTGCGGCAGGAACTCGGCGGCGATGAGCCTCTCGAAAATCTCTCGCCTCTTCGCTCATCGCCCGCGTACGGAACGCGTGTCCAGGCGATCCTTACCCGGGATATCCCCGAGTCGCTACGCTATATCACCGCCAGCACCACCAAGTTTCACCGGCTCATCAACGCCCTTCTGGAGCTGTCGCGCCACGGCAGGCAGGAGTACCACTGCGAAGAAGTGGATCTCGGAGCGGTGGTCCAGTCCACGCTCGATTCGATGCGTTCGTCCTCCGGCGCGAACGGGGCGGTGTTCGCGGTCGGCAGCATTCCCAGAGTCTACGGCGATGCTACGGCACTCGGGCAGGTGTTTGCGAACCTGATCGGCAACTCCGTTAAGTATCTGCAGCCGGGCCGGCCCGGGCATATCGAAATTGGCGGCGAGATGGAGGGCCGGGAGGCGCACTGCTGGGTTCGCGATAATGGCGCCGGTCTGCCTGCCAGCGCCAAACCCAGGCTCTTTCAGGTGTTTCAGCGTTTTCATCCCGGCCTCGCCAACGGCGAAGGTATGGGATTGGCCATCGTAAGACGTGTAGTGGAACGCCATGGAGGAAGAATCTGGGCCGAAGGCGAAGAAGGCGTTGGCACTACTTTCCACTTCACCCTGCCATGCGGGAGAACCGCACCGGGATAGTTCTATGGAACACACAAGCACCCCTATCATTTTGGTGATTGATGACGATGAGGGACATCGGGAACTGATCCGCCGTAATCTGCAGCGTGGCGGCATCACCAACAAGATTGTCAGCCTGGCGAACGGCAACGAGGCGCTCGATTACGTCTTTTGCAAGGGCGCACATGCGGAAAGGAGAGGCGACTCCGAGTTGTTGATCCTGCTGGATATCAATATGCCGGGCATCGACGGCGTTGAGGTCCTCCGCCGGATTAAAGCCGACCCTTGCAAGAAAACGATCCCGGTGATTATGCTCACCACCACTGACGATCCGCGTGAAGTTAGCCACTGTTATGAACTCGGGTGCAATGTGTACGTGGCCAAACCGGTGGAGCCAGTCGCTTTTATCGAAGCTATCAAACGGCTGGGCATGTTCATTTCGATAGTGCGGGTGGCGGAGGAACAGTGACCGGCGGTGAAAACTCGGTTCTGCTCGTCGAAGACGACGAGACCGTGGCGGAATTAGAGAAGCGCGTTCTGTCCCGCGCGGGCTGGTCGGTGCACACGGTGCATCGCGTCAACGACGCTGTCGCTCTGCTGCGCGAGCAAAACTTCCGCGTCATCGTGCTCGATTATGGCCTGCCGGACGGGGAGCCCTGGGTGGTGGTGGAAGCGGCCAACGCAAAACAACCCCGCATTCCGGTGATCATGGCAACGGCAATGGGCGACGAAGGGGTTGCGGCCGAAGCTCTTCACCGCGGCATCAGCCACTACGTTAAGAAGGCGGAAGGCTTTTGGGAGACGATTCCGGAAGCCGTCAGCCGGGTAGCCAGGACCGCGATTCTCGAAGAACAGCTGCACCTGGGAGATGCGCTATTTCATGTGATCGCCGGCAATTTGTCGGACCTGATTGTGGTGTGCGACCTGCGAGGTAACGCAAGGTATATTTCGCCGGCTTGCAGGAATGTACTGGGATACGAACCCCAGGAGCTCCACGCCGCACTGAGCCTTGAACTTGTACATCCTGACGATCGCGCACGGGTGAGCGATCTTCTGGCGAATATCGTCGAACGCGGTCAGAGCAGTCTCGTTTATCGCTGCCGCGCGAAAGGGGGCAGTTACCGCTGGATTGAATCGAACGGCAACCTGTTGTGCGACTCAGACAACAGAGAGCCGGTAATGATCGCCATCTCGCGCGATGTCACCGCGCGAAAAAATGCCGAGGCGGAAATCATCAAACTCAATACGACGCTGGAGTTATTGCTCAACGGCGCTAAAGACTACGCCATCTTCATGCTCGATTGCGAGGGCAAGGTGGCGACGTGGAACAGCGGGGCCGAACGGATGAAGGGTTTCTCCGCGCCAGAGATCGTTGGCAGGCACTTTTCTGTCTTCTATCCCGCGGGGGCCGTGCGCCTCAAACATCCCGATGAAGTACTAACGATTGCCGCTCATGAGGGGCGATACGAAGAAGAAGGCTGGCATATTCGCAAAGATGGCACCCCCTTCTGGGCCAACGCCGTTATCACGGCGATCCGCGACGCCAGTGGGGAGCTCCGCGGGTTTTCCGATGTGACTCGGGACGCTACCGAGCTTAAGAAAGCGGCCGAGGCCCTGATTTCCGCCCGGCAGCGTGCCGAAGAGGCCAACCGCGCAAAGAGCGATTTCCTGGCCGCCATGAGTCATGAGATTCGCACCCCCATGAACGCCATTCTCGGCATGAGCGATCTGCTAAAGGAAACGGGGCTCAGCACAGTTCAACGAGATTATGTCGACCGCTGCCGGCGCGCGGGCGCAAGCCTGCTCGCGCTCGTCAACGACATTCTGGACCTGTCCAAGATCGAATCCGGGCGCTTCGAGCTGGAACGAGTCCCGTTCGATCTGGAAGACCTCGTGGAGAGAACGGCGGAGATGATCGCGCCCCGGGCGAATCTGAAAGGCGTCGGCCTGTTCGCGAGTCTCGCTCCCGAAACTCCTCGGAACGTGATCGGCGATCCCATCAGGCTGCAGCAAATCCTGACTAATCTTTTTGGAAACGCCGTCAAGTTCACGGACAAAGGGGAGGTGGTACTGACTGTAGCGCCGGTGGGCGATGGCGATCCCGGTCACGTGCGATTCGAGTTGACAGACACGGGAATCGGCATTTCCACCGAGAAACTCGAAGCCGTCTTTGAAGACTTTATCCAGGCGGAGTCGTCTACGACGCGCCGCTTTGGCGGCACCGGGTTAGGCCTGGGAATCGCTCGCCGGCTGGTCCGTTGCATGGGCGGCAACCTTACGGTGAGCAGCATTTTGGGGCAGGGAAGTACCTTCACCTTCGACGCCATGTTTTCTATCAACCAGCACCCCCTGCCCGTCGCAACAAGACCCAGCCACCCAATGAGAGGAGCCGCGGATATCGCCGCGAAGATTCTCATTGCCGAGGATTGCGAAGACAACCGGTTCCTGGTGGAGGTCTACCTCAAAGGTCAGCCCTATGAGCTGAAGTTCGTCGAGAACGGTCAGGAGGCCATAGAAGCGTTCGAAAAAGAAGAGTTCGACCTGGTTCTTGTCGACATCCAAATGCCGGTGATGGATGGTCTTAAGGCCACTGAAGCGATGCGCGCTCTTGAACGGCAAGAAGCTCGCGCTCGTACTCCCATTCTGGCCTTGACCGCCGATGCGTTGTTAGGGGATGCGGAGCGAAGCCGCGCGGCGGGTTGCGACGGCCATCTATCGAAACCGATTTCAAAGGAACAGCTTATTACCGCCATCGACAATGTCCGCTTTGTGGCACATGCCGGAAGTTAGCAGAGGCAGCTTCGAATCGCCGCCACCGGACGGTGATAGACTCCTAGCACGCATCCATCAACATTTCCCGCTGGCTGAAGTTTTGCCATGAACCACTCGTACATCCTGCGTTCTGTTCTTCTATTTCTCATTCTTTGCTGTTTCTCATCGAATCTCCCTGCGGCAAACCCCGCCGGCCCCGATGCCGCTCCGGGCGTGCCGCCTCCACCGGACATCATCGTGATGGGGTTCGTCGGAGGTTTCGTCCGGCATAACGATTCCGTCCATCAGGAAGTCCAACTCGCCGACCGATTGAGGAAAGATTATCCTTCCGGCGTGGACATCAGCGTATTTGCGAATCACCAGGGCCATCGCGCCCACGATCGGATTCTGCGATTGCTAGACACCGGCCGCCACGGGGCTCTATCGGCGGGGGAAAAGCGCGATGCGCGCGTCATCCTGTATGGGCATAGCTGGGGAGCCTCGGAAGCTCTCGCCGTGGCGCGAGCCCTTCAGAAAGACGGCGTCCATGTGCTGCTGACCATCCAGGTGGACAGCGTCGCGAAGCCTGGAGGCGACGACCGTTTTATCCCGGAGAACGTGGATCGAGCCGCCAATTTTTTCCAGCTCAATGGCATTCTTCACGGCCAGCGGCGAATTGAGGCTGTCGATCCCCGGCGCACTCGCATCCTGGGGAATTTTCAATTCGACTACCGGACGAACCCCGTCAAGTGCGACGGATATCCATGGTATGCCCAGCTTTTCATGAAGCCGCACATCGAGATCGAATCCGATCCTCGTGTTTGGAACCGGGTAGATTCGCTGATCCGTTCGGAATTGCCGTCGGCGGCCGCGAGCCAGTGAAGCCGGCGGGCCCTACACCCGAACGGCCCGCCCGCCGAACGCCGCTTCAAACCACGCTTGCCGGCGCTTGCGGAACCGCAGCGCCAGCGTGAACTCCTCGTGGCCCTTGATTCCCGAGTAAAGCCACGCGGCGGTGTCGCAAAAACTTTCACAGGCGTACTCGCGCCACGCCCGGCCGGAACGGCGGCGCAGTTCCTTCTCGGGCATTTCGTTTTTGCGCATTTCGGAGGACCATCCCAATTCCCCGCGCGCCCGCGCCTTCATTTCATCGCCGATCACCGCTTCGTATTCATGACGCACGGCATTGCCCAGCCTCACCCACGCAAAATGGAACAACTCGTGGAGCAGAATGCGCCGCAGTTCGGCGGGGTTGCCGTGCAGAGCGGAGTCCAGCACAATGAGGCGCTGCCGTATGAAAGTGGCCGCGTGAACTTCCTGCCCCCGGTGCAGGCGCCGGGAGCGCGCGCCGCTGTACAATCGCCTTCCCGCGGTCCGCAGACCGGCGCGGAAGGTTATCCGAATGTCTCGTCCTTCAAACTTTGGTGGGCGTGCAGGTAGCCAATCACTTAGCCGGTCGAGTCGCAAAATAGTTGCGATCCTCAATGGTGATCTTGAACTGATCCGATATCGAGTCCAGGTGCTTTTGGAATTCCTGTCCAACAATAGTGTTGTGAATCTCGGTTTGCACTTGCTCGAACGTCCGGTATGAGGAATCCGCCGCCTTGATCAGATAGAAACCGCCCGGCTGGCGGATGGGTTCACTCACCTCCCCGATCTTCAGTGCAAAGATCGCCTTCTTGATCGCCTCAGGATAGGGGCTGGTCCGGCCGATATCGCCGTAATCGCCATCCTTGGCCGCCGAAGTTTTGTCGTCGGAATTGTCTTTGGCCAGCTTTGCGAAATCGGCGCCGGCGTCGATCTGTTTGCGCAGATCGTCGATCTTCGCTTTGGCCTCCGCTTCGGTTCTGTGTGCGCCATCGACTGCGGCGGCCGTGGGTGGCTTTGGAACGCCTGCCGGAGAAACCGGCGGCGGCGTGGCTGCAGCGGGTGCGGCTGGGCTGAACGAGACCAGGATCACCTTCGCCTTCACGACGCGATATTGAGCTTCCTTGTTGGTCTCGTAGTATTGTTTTTCCTGATCGGGCGAAACAACGATGGCGTTGCGGTATTTGTCGGCCTCCGCCTGCGCTAACATCATCATCCGGCGATAGGCCAGCTCCTGGCGATAGGGACTCTGTTTATCGAGACCGGCCTGCTCGCCCTCTTTGCTCAATTCCTCGAACAGCATTAGTTGCTGCAGGAACTTTTGCGGCTCGCGGGTGATGGTCATCTGGATCTGCATCGGGAAATCCTCGAGCATCTTGTTGATGTCGGCGACGGTGAGCGGCTTGTCGTTCAGCTTCGCCACCACGGTGGCGGGGCTGACGGGCTGGACCGGAGTGCCCGGCTGCGGGCGCCCAGTCAACTGCTGGCCAACCACGGGCGGAACGGGAGGAACGGCGGGATTCTGTGGCGGCGGCGCGGCCACCTGCGCGAGCAGTCCGGCGGCAAACAGGGCAAACGAAAGGAGAATTCGCATTCAGAGAGTCCTTACTGGAGAAAACAAATTGAGAAATAACATGCTAACACGGTGAGACGGACGAACCGGCGGTTGGTTGCGTCTCGCGGGCACGCAGGAACAGCAGAATCAGGGCGATCCAAAGCAGGTCCGCCAGCAGGAGATGGAAGATCTGCATGGCGATGGGCGCTCGCAGAACCACGTTGGCGGCGCCCGCGCACAACTGGGCCAGAGCCAGGAACATCACCGCAACGGCGAGCCCGCGGGTCTTGTCTGCATGAGATTGCGTGAATGCGGCAAGGGCGATGTAAGCGCCGCCCGCAACGGCGAGCGCGGGGTGCACCAGCCGCAGACGCAGCAGAAGACTGGAGCCGGATGAAAAATCCTGAAGCATTCCGGCAGCGAGTGAAGGCGCGGGATAGAGCGTGTCGCCCAGCGCCGCCACCGCGCCCGTGATGCTGACCGCGAGCGACACCAGCAACATCGCCAGCGGGGTTCCGCGCCATGGTCCGATGAGTCGTGCTCCCGGAGCCGCAAGAACAGCCGTCGCGGCAAGCACCGCCAGCAGGAGCTGGGTGTTTACCAGATGGGCCGACAAATACAGCGCGCGGCCTGCCGATTCGTTCTGCGCGACATAGCGAAGCAGTACCAGACCGGCCCCCAGCAGGGCCTCGGCGACGATGAACAAGACAGAAAACGCGGCCGTGCGCCGCACTGCGGCACCACGGGGGAACCGCACAAAGGCCCATACACACAAAATCACTACCAGGGCCAGTGCCACTCCGCTGCTGATGCGATGCGTGAATTCGATGAGGGTGGCAATTTGCGGCGCTTGAGGGACCACTTCACCGTTGCACAGCGGCCAGCGATTGCCGCAACCCGCGCCAGAGCCTGAAGCGCGCACATAAGCGCCCCACAGCACTACGCCGAGATTCCACCCGAGCACCGTCCAGGCGAAGCGCCGGAAATGTGTCGGTTCGGCCTCGGCGCTCGCACCAGCGGCCAGCGGCCCTGCCAAGGTTACCATCAGGTTCAATGTAGCAGGCGGGATGGCGTCTGCTCGCTTACGGTCGCGGCCCGGTAACGTCTCTTGTTTCCGCGAGCGGTCCCTGGCTATTTCCGCGTCTTGTCAGATGGCGCGCGGGAAGCGCGCAGTCACCACGGCCATGTCGTCGAAGCGCTCTTCCTTCACCGCTCCCTTGACGCTGGCCTGGTGACGATTCAGCATCCACACTTCCGGCAGAATCTCCGCCACCAGATCGCCGTGGCAGAACAGCCGGACCACTGAACTTTGCGACACCACAATAGCCACTGCCCGAGTGGTCCGCGTGATGCTGGCACCGGCCACGTGGCGGCTGCCGAGCCCAAGCGGCACGTCGATCCCGTCGGCGGCCGCGTCCAGATAACGGCAGGCCGCCTCGAACACGCCGTGGTTGCTCACCACGAATGCGCCATCGAGCTGCGCCAGTTCTTTGATGGTGCCGCGGAGATTGGCATTTCCAATTGCCCTTTCGGCCTCCGGGTGTCCGGCCAGCGGGTCCAGAATCAACGGCCGCGATTTAGCCAGCACCGCCGCCTCATCGCCCACCGTGAAAATGGTTCCAATGCGCCGTCCTTCGCGTCCCTCGCGCGCGATCTCCACGGCGAGTTCGATCAGCGGCTCGAGGATCGCCGGATCGAACGGCGGCAACTGACACAGAATGCTCTCAAACATGAACCGCGCTCATTCCACCACCTTGGCATGCTTCACGCCGCGCGAGAAATCGAACGCAATCTCGTCAACATAGCACCAGCCCCACTCTTCGCCCTGCTCGATGGAGCGCATGATGGCGTGCGCGGTCTCGTGATAATGCTTCGTGGCGTGCTTGTTCTTCGAGGAATCGCAACAGCCGATGTTCCCGCACGTAAGACACAGGCGCAGATGTACCCAGCGGTCGCCGAGTTTGATGCATTCTTCGCAAACGTGATTCGCCGGTTGCAGGTCCTTTGCCTGGCCGAGATGTTGGCAGGCCGTCATTTCGCTTCTCCTTTTGGCGACGCCGCTGTGCGCAGCCGCACCTGAAAACGCGTGTCGCCGGGGCGCGATTCCACACGAATCTCGCCGCGATGTTTCTGGACGATTCGCCAAACCGTGTCCAGCCCGAGCCCGGTTCCTTCGCCAACCGGCTTGGTGGTAAAAAACGGGTCGAAAATCCGATCGCGAATCTCCTCCGGAATGCCCGGCCCGTTGTCGCCGATCTCCACCAGCACGCGATCAAGCTCCGCCGCCGTCCGGATTCGCAACTCGCCCTTCCCATTCATGGCATCGACGGCATTGTCGATGAGGTTCGTCCACACCTGATTGAGCTCGCTCCCAGAGGCGCACACGCGGGGAACGCCACGGTCGTACCCGCGAATCACGTTGATGCCGTTCTTGAGCCGGTATTTCAGCATGATCAGCGTGGACTCGATCCCTTTATGGACGTCCACCTCCTGCTCGGGAGCCTGATCCATCCATGAGTATTCTTTGATCGCCGCCACCAGTTCGGAAATGCGCGACGTGCTGCTCTCGATTTCGCCGGTCAGCCGGCCGATAGTAAACGACGCTGTCAGGCGATTCAGGACATCCACCAGCGTCTCCTGATCGAAGCGCGCCGCCAGCCCGTCCAGCGTGGCGATATCGCACGAAGCATCCACCAGACCAGCGGCGAGATTCCACGGCTCGGGCACATGATGTTTTTCGAGCCATGCGGTGATCTCGTCGACGCGGTCGCTTCGCTCCAGCGAGTCCATCGCCACCTGGGGATGGTTCTTTTCCCAATCGCATTCCAGCCGCGAAAGGTACACGCGGTCTTCCGTGGAAAGGCCGCGCCCATCCAAATGCAACCGCGAGCTTCGTGCCGCCTGAAACGCCTCGCGAAGATCGGACGCCGCCCGCCGTGCAGCGGCCGCTGGATTGTTCAACTCATGCGCCAACCCGGCCGACAACTTCCCCAGAGCCATGAGTTTGTCGCGTTGCTGATCGGCGCGGGTGTTTTCGCGGACGCGATCGGACAGCATGCCGACCAGGCGCGGCCCCAACTGGGGCATCCGCCGCAGCATTTCGTCGAATTTGTCGGTGTAAAGGATGGCCACACGGCTGTGCATCACGGCTCGCGTAGACAGCGGGAAATGCGTCAGCCGCGAATAGGGAAGCATGCCTGTGATCTGCCCGGCCCGTGCAGTGAAAGTGCGCGGCGCACTCTGACGTTCACTGCGGCCCGCGATTTCGCCTTCCAGGATGACGATCATTCGATCCGCGGGCGAGCCCTCCGCAAGAAGCTGTTCGCCGGGCTGCAAATCAACCACGATCATCTGCGATGCCAGCCAACGCAGACCGTCGTCCGGCAGATCTCCCAGCGCGGGAATCTGCCGCAGTTCGGCTATCAAAGCATCGACGGAAACAGATGTTGTAGCGGACATTTACGCCTTCGCCAAATACTGATGCACTAATTGGATGGCTATGGAGCCCTCGCCGACTCCGGACGCCACCCGCTTGATGGACCCGCAGCGCACATCGCCTACCGCGAAAACACCCGGCCGGCTGGTTTCCAGCAACCCGGGCGGCCGGTCAAAGGTCCACGTTTTTGGCGATTTGCCATCGTGGATCAGTGCGTCACCGGTCAGGATAAAGCCGCGCGCGTCGCGTTCGATGAATCCGTCCAGCCACTCGGTTCGCGGTTCCGCGCCGATAAACACGAACAGATAGCCGGCCGGAACCTTTTCCACATTGCCCGTCTCCGCGCAGGTGATGGAGATCGCCTCCAGATGATCGTCCCCGTGCGCTTCCACCACTTGTTTGCCGCACTCGACGCGAATATTGGGCGTCTTCTCAATATCGTCGATGAGATATTTCGACATGGTGATGGAGAGCGACGCGCCGCGCACCAGCATCACCACCTCGCGGGCATATCGAGAAAAGTTCATGGCCGCCTGACCGGCCGAATTCGCGCCGCCGACAATGTATACGGTCTCATCGCGGCACGATAGTGCTTCCGTCGCCGATCCGCCGTAGTACACGCCCGCGCCGTTCAGCCGTTCCATGCCGGGAACCTTCAGCATCCGCCATTGCACGCCGGTGGCGATGAGCAAGGCCTGGCAGGACAGCTCGGATTTGTCGGCCAGCGTAATCACTTTGTAATTCTCCTGGGCGCGGACGCCAATAGCCTCCTGTGGCGCAAGAATCTCGGCGCCGAAACGGCGTGCCTGGGTTACCGCGCGGCGTGTCAAATCGCTTCCGCTAACGCCCGACGGAAATCCCAGATAATTCTCAATGAGCGAGCTAAGCCCCGCCTGCCCGCCTGGCGCTTCGCGTTCGACAATTACCGATTTCAGCCCCTCGGAAGCCCCGTAAACGGCGGCCGCGAGACCCGCCGGACCGCCGCCGATAATCACGACATCGTAATAATCGGTATCCGACCGCGTCCGCAAGCCGAGATGTTGCGCCACCTCCGCCACCGTCGGCTCGCAAAGCCGTGTCCCGTCCTCCAGGATCATCACCGGAAGCTTTCGCTCGTCGGCCGGCCCGAGCGAATCCACAACCCGTTTCACCTCGGCGTCGCCGCCCGTGTTCGCCACGTCCAGCCAGCGATAGGGAATCTGATTCCGTTCCAGAAAATCGCGCAGCTCATACGACCGCGACGACCAGCGCGTGCCCACGACACGGATGCCCTCAAAGGCCGGCCGGTAATGCTGCTGCCATGCTTCCAGCAGATCGTCCAGCACCGGATAAAGGTTCTGCTCGGGCGGATCCCAGGGCTTCAGGAGGTAGTGGTTCAGCCGGATTTCGTTGATCGCCCGGATGGCCGCCTCGGTATCGGCGTAGGCGGTGAGCAGTACGCGCGCCGCATCGGGGAAATCCTTGATGGCGGCCGAAAGGAACTCGACGCCGTTCATCTGCGGCATGCGATGGTCCACCAGAAACAGGGCCACAGGTTCATTGCGTTGCCGGATTTTCGCCAAAAGCTCCAGCGCAGCGGGGCCGGAGGGAGCGGTGATGATGCGATAACGGTCGCCATAGTGACGCCGCAGATCGCGCTCAATCGCTCTCAGAACATCCGCGTCGTCATCGACTGCAAGGATAGCGGGCTTCGCCATAGGCTGGGTTTGTTGGACGCGGAGACAGGGGGGAAGGCTTCAGAAAAAGGTGAGGGGCGGCCAGCGCCATGAAGAGTTGTGCGAAATTGGTGTCATGGATCGCGGTTGCGAGGCGTGTTCCGCACGGGATCGAAGGAGACACCCATGACCGGAGTTCAGTTCGTTACCGACTCGAAAGGCCGCAAGACGGCCATTCAGATCGATCTGAAGAAACACGGGGCGAGGTTGGAGGATTTTTGGGACGGGCTGATCTCCGAGTCGCGCCGTAAGGAAAAGGGGATCCCGATCGAAAAGATCAAGGCGGATCTCGTAAAACGCGGCCGGTTTCGTGGCTGACTATTCGGTTGAAGCTAAACCGTCTGCGCGGAAGGAACTCGAAGCTTTGCCCGACAAAATCCTGGCGCGCGTCATCCAAAGGATCGAATCTTTAGGCCAAACGCCACGGCCTATAGGGTGCAAAAAGCTGAAAGGCTTCAAAGATCAGTGGCGGATCCGCGTCGGTGACTGGCGCGTCGTGTACGTCGTTGACGACGCAACGCAAGTCGTCAGCGTCACGCGGGTAGCACACCGTAGCCAAGTGTACGAGCGCTGACGGTGCCGGGGCGGGAACGTGACGGCTCTTCACTCAAACTGGGTTTTCAGCTTTGTGAGATGGATAATCCAGTTGGTCTTCGGGAATGCCTTCGCCCAGGTCAAGCTGATCGATCCCGCGCCTGATCTTCGCGTTGATGGCGTTCTTGTTCTCCAGTAGCCAGCGATCTTGCTCTTCCTGCGTTTCGAGCAAGAGGCGCAACGCTTCCTCCGCGTTGGCGGCGCCCGTCGCTTGAATCTGCCTTTGGATTCGAGCCTCCAGAGCGGCATCGTTGATTTCGATGTTCATGGGCGGCTCCTCATTACCAAAGGATAGACTGCGCCGGTTTCCCGACTGCTAGCTCCATAATTCGGCCCGGATAGCGGCCACGTCATGGCTGGCTTGAGGTCGCGCTGACCGAGGGGCGTCGCATCAGATGAGACCCCAGGCTTGCCGAAGTTGCGCAGCAATGACACTGCTTGCCGTCGATGCTGCATCCGGTATGCGAATTCCACCGCCGAAGCCGGGCAGCAGAGGGAGCGGTCCCAACACCGCGTACCCGGCAATCGCCCAACCCTTCTTACGGAAGTCTGTCAGATAATCCCGAGCATCCCCGTGCACCCGATTGCTATAGCGCAATGCCACGATGACTTTAGTCGCGCCACTCTTGACAACCGTCTTCATAAAACCGGAACTTTCGAAATGCACCTCTTGAAGAGCGCAAGGATAAACGAACGTCGGGATGGCGCCGCGCTTAAGGTATGATACATCCCACAGCGGAGGGGAGGCTTTTGAAGGGATGGGGGGATGCGGTACATTACCCACACCTGTCAATGCACGAATTGTCGAAGATTTGCGCGCGTCCGCTGGACCTATTACCGCCCAAACATCAGGCATTCTGTCTTCGCCCTCCGTTTCGCCTTCTTTAGCCAGATAAAACTCACTTGTGACACTCGAGCGATCAACAGACTAATGCGATCAGTCGACGCGCCCGACCCTACTCCCCCAGCATCTCGAGGTATTTCGCTACCGCCTCGATCCCGCGATAGAAATTCGGCAGATGGAATTTTTCATTCGGCGCGTGCAGATTGTCGTCCGGCAGGCCGAAGCCCATCATCACGCTGGGAATGCCGAGCGCATCCAGGAACACGCCCACAATCGGAATGGACCCGCCCGAGCGAATGTACACCGTGTCCTTGCCGAAGCTCTGCTTCATCGCCTCCGCCGACACGTGAATGAAGTGATTGTCCGGGTTCACCAGTGACGGCTCCGCCTGGTGGATCACCTTGAACTCCACCGTCACGCCCTTCGGACACGCCGCGTTCACGGCCGCGCGAATCTGTTCGATGGCTTCTTCCGGCTTCTGATACGCCACCAGCCGCGTGCTTATCTTGGCCACTGCCCGCGCCGGAATCACCGTCTTCGCTCCCTCGCCGATGAACCCACCCTTGATGCCGTGCACTTCGAACGTGGGCCGCGCCCAGGTACGCTCGAAAACGTCGTAGCCGGGTTCGCCGGTGAGCGATTTCGACCCGATTTCCTTCTCCAGATACTCGGCCTCGTTGAACGGCAGCCGCGCCCACGCTTCCTTCTCCTTCGCGCTGGGAGCCTCCACTTTGTCGTAGAACCCGGGGATGTGAATGCGCCCGTCCTTGTCCTTCAGCGTGGTGATGATCTCCGCCAGCGCCTGCAACGGATTCGGCGCAGCGCCACCGTAAATGCCCGAGTGCAGATCCTGCCGCGCCCCCTGCACGTGGATCTCGCCGTACACCATGCCACGCAGCCCCACGCAAAGAGTAGGCAGCTCCGGCGCGAACATTTCAGTGTCGCAAATGATCGCGGCGTCGCTCTTCAGCAGCGGCGGCTTGCTCTTCACGAAGGATTCGATGTGCTCGCCACCCACCTCCTCCTCGCCTTCCAGCAGAAACTTCACGTTCACCGGCAAGCGACCGTGCTGCTTCATGAGGCCATCCACGGCCTTGATCAGGATCAGCGTCTGGCCCTTGTCGTCCACCGCCCCGCGCGCATAGATATTGTCGTTGCGGATCTCGGGCTCGAACGGCGGCGATTTCCATTCGTCAATGGGATCGGCCGGCTGCACGTCGTAATGGCCGTACAGCAGAAGCGTTGGCTTGCCCTTCGCGCCCAGCCACTCGCCATAAACCAGCGGGTTGCCTTCGCCCTCAATGAGGTGCGTGTTGTCCATGCCCGCCTTCTTCAGAAGCGCGAGCGCGAACTCGGCGGCCTTGCGAATGTCGTCTTTATGGTCAGGATCCGTGCTGATGCTCGGAATTCGCAGGAATTCCTTCAATTCCTCCAGATATTCCGGGCGATGCTCTTCATAATAATTCATAAGTCTCCGGATTACTCCTATCTAGCCGCGGCTCAGTCGCCGCACTTTTCCACTTGCACGAGACAACTATAAAACACCGGGCCTCCGCCGATGTCGGTCAGCCGGTCCGAGGTCAGTGAGTTAATGCCGCGTCCATTGGGCGACCCCTTTGCCCAGCGCACCGATGGCGCTCTCACAACTCCGCTGCGAACCTTGCCATCCACTTCCGCCCGCAGCAGCACCTCACCGCGGTCATTGAACACCCGAACGGAATCGCCCGATCGAATGCCCCGTGAGGCGGCGTCTTCCTCGTGCAGCCACAGCACGGAAGTATGCTCATCCGTGTCCGCCCGGTACCCGAACGTGGAGTTCATGCTGTGGTCGTTTTTCGAGGAAATCATCTCGAGCGGGAATTTCCGGCGCAACTCCGCACCCCCGAGGCGCGATTCCACCGGCGGCGCGTAATTCAATTCCTGAGGCCGGAACTCGAACTTGCCGGAAGCCGTACCGAACCCGCCATTCGCAAACGGCAGGAACGGCTCACCCTCCGGCGCAACCCTCAACCGTACAAAGTGCTCGCGATCCAATTGCTCCAGCGTAATGCCCTTGATGAATGGATGGTCTGACGCGAGCAGCGCTCGAATCATGTCGTCTTCGCTGTCGTCGAAGCAGCCATCCTCGAAACCGAGCCGCCTGGCCAACAATCGGAACACTTCCACGTTCGACTTCGCCTCACCCGGCGCGGGCAGGGCCGGACGCGCCAGTTGCAGATAATAATGCCCGTACGCGAGATAAAGATCGGTATGTTCGAGAAACGTCGTGGATGGCAGCAGGATATCGGCGTGATCGGCAGTGTCCGTCTGAAATTGCTCCAGGACCACGGTGAACAGATCTTCGCGGCGCAGCCCGCGCCAGACCAGATTCTGATTCGGCGCAATCGCCGCCGGGTTGGAGTTGTAGACCACCATAGCCTTCACCGGCGGATCATCGAGAGCCGTCAGCGCCCGGCCCAGCTCCGACATGTTCACCACACGCGCCTCGCGGCCCAGCGGCGAGCGCATTTGGAGTTCGGGCATCTCCAGTGCCGTCTTGTTCAGCCGGAAGCTCTGCGAAGTGGAGAGCGTCAGGCCGCCGCCGATGTCTTTCCAGGAACCCGTCAGCGTGGGCAAGTATGCGATAGCCTGTACCGCGCGTCCGCCGCGCTCGCTGCGCTGCACGCCGTAATTCAAGCGGATGTAGGATGGCCGCGTGGTGGCATATTCGCGGGCAAGCGAGACGATGTCGTCCCGCGCGATTCCCGTGAGCGCCTCCACGCGTTCTGGAGTATAAGCCTTCGCATGCTCGCGCAAATCGTCGACGCCCGATGTGTGCCGCGCGATGTAGTCCACATCATGCAGGCCTTCGGCGAAGATCACATGCATCAGGCCGAGCGCCAGCGCCATGTCGCTGCCAGGATAAATGGCGAATACTTTGTCGGCCGCGCGTCCGGTGCGATTAATGACGGGGTCGATGACGTAGAACTTCGCGCCGCGCCGCCGCGCCTCCACGATGAATGGCCAGTAGTGAACATTGGTGCCCAGGATGTTCGCGCCCCAGGCGATGATCAGCTTCGCGTGGACAATCTGCTCGGGTTCGCAGCCATACTTGAAACCCGTGGATGCAACGAGCCCCGCGCCGCCGGCCGCCGAGCAGATGGTCCGGTCCAGTTGCGAGGCGCCCAGCCGGTGAAAGAAGCGGCGGTCCATGCCGGAACCGTTCAGCAGCCCCATGGTGCCCGCATAGCTGTAAGGAAGGATGGCTTCAGGCCCGAACTCCGCGGTCACATTGCTCAGCCGCTGGGCGATGGTATCGAGAGCTTCGTCCCAGGAGATTCGCTCGAATCGTCCTTCGCCTTTCGCGCCAACGCGCCGTTGCGGATAAAGCAGCCGGTCGGGTGAGTATTCGCGCTCCAGATATCGCGCGACTTTGCCGCAGAGGAACCCGCGCGTGACGGGATGGTCAGGGTCGCCGCGCAACCGCGACCCGATGCCGTTCTCCACGTTGATCAGCAGGGAACAGGTATCGGGGCAATCCAGCGCGCAAACCGAATGCCGCACCGCCACAAGGGAATTATAGCCAGTGGGGCGCGAATGGAGAGGCGGGAGGTTTCTATAGGAAGGTCAGGCGGGTAGCGAGTGCCTCGGACGAAGCACTCCCGGACTGGGGAGTGATACGGCAAAGTGGCAAAACCACCGTCGCACAAAGGGTAGGTTTTGCCATCATCGCTTTCGCCGCGGCCCGCGCTTTCGCGTAGCACCCGGCGCAGCAGCTTCAGACCACGCGCACCAACATTCCCGCCTCGAACGGGGCGGCAGCATCCCGTCAATCAACACCCTGCAACGAATCGCCAAGGCGACCGGCCATAAGTTGCTCATCACGTTCACGCGCAGCGGATAGCGCCGCCGCATGATTGCTTTTTCCATGTGACCCCAAAAGACGGCAGGGCGACGGCACCTTATCGTTTTGCACTTCAAGCTGTCCCCCGCTACCCGTGTCGCAGATTGAACAGGAAGCGAATGGAGGTCAACTCCCGTACACTAAAAAGAAAGGATTGAACTCCGATGGCGCGTGCTTTTGATGCAGCCCCCCCAGTACCTGATGGTGACAGCTCCGAGGACCAGTCGGCCGAACAAGACTGGAATAACCAGATCAGCGAACTTGAACGATGGGCTGGAGAGAATAACAGAGACGCGTGCAATGATCGGCTTGCGTTCTGGGCATTGAAGATACCTGCTATTATTGCTTCGGCCAGTGCCGGAGTTTGGGCGCAGTTTCACCTGACCACCATCAGCGTACTCGCTGGTGCCATTGCGAGCGTGTGTGTGATTATCGATGGTATTCACCCTCGCGGAATGCTCCGCAACACGCATCTTCGAGCCTTTCACGATATCAGGATATTAATAACTGGTATGACGTCAAACCTGCGTTCGTGTAAGCGTAACCCCAATAACATCCGCAAAATTATTCGAGAAGCAGAACCCGAACGAAAACGGATTGCTACTTACGTTCGGGACGCGGAAATAGCCCTTAAGCCTAGTGACAAAGGCTGAAGACTCCAACCAGCCCCTATTGTTCCGAAACCGGTGAAGTTTCGGGGTGGCGTGGGCGGCGCTGTCCCTGCCCCGGACCCACTATGAACGCGCCCTCCGGCTACGCATCAACGTTCTGATTGTGGGTATCTCGGGCGCAGGTAGTGTTTCAAATCGTCAAGCGCCCCTTCTGCCTCTGGGGAAGACTTAGGGGGATACAGAGGGTGCATCGGCGCTCCTCCGTTCTCTGAAACAAAGAACTGGTAGCCCGGCCACTGCTGGCCTCCTCCGCGAATTTCGGCGTATAAAGGCGAGGGCAATCCCTTGACGGTATACGTCGAGATTTTGCCCGTGTGGAGATTCGTGTATGGACCGGCCACCAGCGTCAAGGCTGCATAATCGATGGTCATTAGGATTATTCGAACATAACTTAAAGCCCACCGTGAAGTCTCAGAAAGGGCTGTTGGCGCGGGTTTTCTTTAAGGGTCCTTCGCGCAACGACCGCTGCGCAACGATGGACGCACGGGTCTAAAATGGCTCTGGCGTTCAACGCGCACTGAAACACGATTTCCACATGAAACGTTCCCCACTCTTGATAGGCAATATTGTCTAAAGCCCCCTCAACGCCCTCGCCTCGCCACCCCCCGGGGACTTGTAAAGGGGAGCACCGACGCTCGCTTGCACTAATGACCCAGTCGTGAGGGGAGTGCCGCCAGCCGGGTTCTGGCTAAGAAATCTACTCCATTCCAATTCGTTTGCAGTCTCAACATTCGTGATAATAACGTTGAGGCCGGCGCTATTTATAAGAGGTATGCCCTTGTCCACAATTAACCCCACGAGATATGGCATTGTCGTCGGCGATGACGGGGGAACGACGATGGGGGACGGTGAGAGCACACCCGTAAAACTGATGCCGATGGGAATTGATGCAGTGACTGGACCAATGCACGCAGTAACAGGGGCAGATCCAACGAGTGCGAATGAACCCTTATCGTTGATCAAAGCTCCCGTGGCGTCCTGTCCGAATGAGGCAACGGTGAGAGATCCGATCATTGAGAGATTAAGCGTTATGTTCTGGGGGGTTGGGCACAACCAACCATTGCTATCAGCAAGCGTGATTGGAAACGTGAGAGTCATGACACCGATTTCGTCGTAGCTGCCCGTGACGCCTCCAGATATGGTGACTGTAATGGTGTCACCGTTTGTTGTGAATGGCGGTATCTGCGGGAGCCCGCTAACGCTGACGTCGCCGGTCACTGGGTTGAAGGAGAACGTCGCCGTCACGTTCTGCGGTGACTGCTCAGCTGCCGAGCCGACTTTGAACGAAACGGGGCCGATTTCGCCGACGACTGACCCGTTGCTGGTGATGAGGTTGCCGCGGAAGCTTGAGGTCATGGTGGCTACCCTCCGTTATTGATATTACGCTGATGCGCCACGCACGTGAAGGTAGTTGCTGTATCGTGAAGCGTAGTTTTTGCAACGGGAACGAGAGGCCCTGAAAACGGCGGTTCCAGCGTTGCAAAAGGTCAGTCGCAAAATGGATGCCGAAAAGAGGCTCCCAGTGGTCGGCCATTGATGTCGGGAGCGCGGCGAAGCTCAGTCGCAAGAGCCGATCAATTCACTTTGCTGCCAAAGTCGCCTCTCGGACCGGCGCTCGGGCCGAAAACTACCCGCATCCGACATTGACCCTGAAGTGAAGCCCGGACACCGGGTTGGATCAATCACAGCGGACGATAGGCCGCGAGATAGAGTTTATGGGTCCCAAGCGGTTATGATCGGTTGAGGGAAACGCTGGTCCGTCGCTTGAGAATCTTCGGCGCGTTGGCCACACTGTTGGCCGGGTGCAGTCCCCGCGAGCCGCCGGCGCCGGACAAGCCCGGCACGTCTGTTCCGCTTTCCTATCCCATCCTGCTGCTCGGGACCGAGGCACCGGACATCACCGTCTTTGAAACTGAACTGGCCTTCACCACAACCTCGAAGTCGAGCAGCCTCGCTTATACGTCGCAACGGATCATCGACTCCGCGGGCGGATTGTACGAGGTAAAGACCGCAACCCCGATTGGAAAAGTCCCCAGCGAATGGACAGACATGGGAACAACCCCGTATCGAGTGTTCCTGGAGATGAAGTTCCGAAAAAAGGTGAGTGTCGACGACGCGCGAAAGATGGTGCTGAACATCGTGCGGTCGCCACCAGCCAATTGAGCCGTCCACCCGAGCGTCTGCGCAATACGGTGGAGTCGCTCGAAAGCGACCGCACACTGGGCGAGTTGATCGCCGGCTGTGCAACGCAATCGGGCTGGCTGGAGCACGTGCCCAAGTGGGGGGAAGGGAAGTGGAGAGCCCCGACCCGCTTTTTCAGAAGTCCGGCAAAACGCGGCTCAGCCGCGTGTCCTGGTCTACTGCCCCGTCTGCAGCGCCACCACGTCCATGGCGAACGCTGCGTCGATGGAAGGCAGCCCTTCAAAGCCGAGCATGGTTGACGCGGGCAGCGCCGTTCCTTCGTACTCGCTGCGCAGCTTCCGTACCTGCTCGGAGACGCCGGTGGACACGACATAATAATGAGCCATCACCGTGCGGCGCAGATCGCCGTTGGCATCCTGGATGTCCTTGCGCAGGTGCTCGAAGGCGAGCTTCACGTCCGGTTCCTGCTCGCCAAATCCAAGCTGCGATCCGGTCATCACCACGCGCCGAGCGCTCACCACCGCCATCGCGGGAACGCCGGGCACACCGTCGATATACTGCACCGCCTCGGTCCGCGGCTGTTCCACGCGGGCGATCGCTTCGCATGCCGCTCTTGGCCGCACCGGCTCGCGTTGCATCTGAACGATGGTCACCGGGATCGGTACACCGGCCGATTGCGCAGGCATCTCTTCCAGACTGCTCACGAAACAGGTCATCCTGAGCAGGCTGTCCATATGCATGCCGCCAGCTTCCAGGACCATCTTCACTTTGGCTACCGCACCATCGAGGGATGCCGCCGCCTGCGCCGACACGAAGGCCACGCCATTTGGATTCACTTCGCTCTTCGATTCGGCGGTGCTTTCTATCGCCACCTGCGCCCGCTCCATGGGAAGCGCACCCACCTGAATCACCGTGAGCGCTGGAAGATCGTGCTTGTCCGCGAACACCTCGGCGACGATTTCCTGAACGCGGCGCATGTCCCCCGAACCAGCCACAAATGCACGCAGCTTCAGGATGTCCTCGGTGCCATGTGCATGGATCAGTCCATGGAGCGCATCCCTCACCTGTTGCGAGAGCAGGCCCTTCGCTGAGAGCGGCGATGCGCGGAACACTAATCGCGATGTTTCGGCGCTGACAGCAGGGCGCGGCCTGCGCGACAAAGGCCCCGGCGGCGGCGGCGTGTTCTTCTTGTCGTCCTTCGATGGACGAATCGGCATGTCGGCGTAAGGGACGGTTTTGTCGTTATGCTGTGCCGGCGCAGCGAGCCCGAGAGCAACCATCACGCCGATTGTGACAGCCAGCGAACCACGGAAGATCACGGCAGAGGCCTCGATTGTATCAAAGCCGCGAGGTGCGCGACGAAGCCAGGAAATGGCTTGTCTAAGGTAGTCCAATATGGTATGCTACTTCCTGACTCTCATGCTCCCGCGCCCGATTCTCGAAGAAGATGCGTCTCGCCCAATCTATCGCCAACTCTATGAGCACATAAAGGGATGTATTGAGGCCGGCACTCTCGCACCGGGTGAGCGTCTGCCCGCCACTCGGGAATTGGCTGGCCAACTTGGCCTGAACCGCGCAACCGTTTCGTCAGCTTATGATCTGCTGGAAACGGCCGGACTCATCAGCGGGCAGGTCGGTCGCGGCAGTTTCGTCACGGCAGGGTCATCGCGAACGCCTGGGATCGACTGGTCCGCACTCCTCCCTCCCGGCACACAGCGAACCTCCGTGTCCGATGCACGCATCAGCTTTTCTAATTCGCGCCCGTCCGAGTTTCTGTTTCCTATGGAGGCTTTCCGCGACACGTGCAGTGAGGTGATCCAATCGAACGAGGCGACGAACATCCTGCAGCTTGGTTCTCCGGCGGGTTACGCGCCGCTGCGACGGTATCTGCTCGAGCGCGGGCGCGAAGAAGGGGTGGTTCGCGAAGGCGACGACATTCTGATTACCAGCGGTTGCCAGCAGGGCTTCGATCTGCTGCAGCGCGTGCTGGTGGCGCACGGCGAAACCGTGCTGCTGGAAGATCCGGTCTTTCCCGGTCTGGTTTCGGTGTTCAGCCGCGCCTCCGCCCGGATCGTCGGAATTTCCGTGGGCGCGAACGGAATGGACGTACAACATGCCGAACGCGTCCTCCAACGGGAGCCGGTGCGCATGGTGGTGGTTACCGGCAGCTTCCAGAATCCCACCGGAACCAGCCTTCCTGAGGATGAGCGGCGCTATCTGCTGCAGGTGGTGCAGCGGGCCGGCGCCATCCTGGTGGAGAACGACATTTATGGCGACCTCGTTTATAGTGGCGTGCGTCAGCCAACCATCCGCCAGTTGGACGAAACCGGCGACACCGTGCTGCTGCGCAGTTATTCGAAGCTGGCGTTTCCCGGTTTACGGGTTGGTTGGGCAATTGGTCCCGCGCGTCTGATTGCCCGGCTGACTGAAGCGAAGCAGGCGAGCGATCTGCATACCGATCACCTCGCTCAGGCTGTGCTTCTGCGCTTCACCGAATCGGGCCGCCTTGCTGCGCACAAGCGGAAGATGCTGGAGGCGGGGCGCGAGCGTCTGGACGCGGCACTCGACGCCTGTGAGCGGCACCTGCCACCCGGCTCGCGCTTCACCAGGCCCCGCGGTGGCATGAATCTTTGGATCTCATTACCCGAGCCGCTGGATGCCGCCGAATTGCTGCCGAAAGCCGTCCGCGAAGGCGTCAGCTACATGCCCGGAAAATATTTTGCAGTCAGCCGGAGCGAACCCGGCACACTGCGCCTGAGTTTTGCCCAGCTTCCGCCGGACGATATTACGACTGGGATTGCCGTGCTGGGCCGGCTGTTTCGCAGTGAGCTCGAACAGGCGCGTGAGCAGGCGCGTCTGGATCCCGCGCCCGTGCTGGTTTGAGAGATTTCAAGGAGAACCACGATGTACTTTGACGATCAATTCCGCTTGAAAGTCGGCCTCGCCGAGATGCTGAAGGGCGGCGTCATCATGGACGTCACCAACGCCGAGCAGGCTCAGATTGCCGAGCTAGCCGGCGCCGCCGCGGTAATGGCTCTGGAGCGCGTGCCCGCCGACATCCGCAAGGAGGGGGGCGTCGCGCGCATGGCTCCCATCTCGAAAATCCGCGAGATCATGCAAACCGTCAGCATCCCCGTGATGGCCAAGGCCCGCATCGGCCACTTCATGGAAGCTCGCGTTCTGGAGGCGCTCGAAGTCGATTACATCGATGAAAGCGAAGTGCTGACACCAGCGGACGAAGAGCACCACATCGCCAAGCGCGATTTCAAAGTGCCGTTCGTTTGCGGCGCCCGCAACCTGGGTGAGGCTCTGCGGCGCATTGCCGAAGGCGCGGCCATGATTCGCACCAAGGGGGAGGCGGGGTCGGGCAACATCGTGGAAGCGGTGCGCCACATCCGCACCATCGTCAAGGAAATGAAGCAGCTCACCGTGCTGGGCAAGGAAGAGCTGGTGGCCGAGTCTAAGAAGCTTCAGGCGCCGCTGGAACTGGTGGAGTGGGTGGCCGAACACGGCAGGCTGCCCGTGCCCAACTTCTCCGCGGGTGGAATCGCCACGCCTGCCGATGCCGCGCTGGTGATGCAGCTTGGGGCTGAGGCCGTTTTCGTCGGTTCCGGTATTTTCAAATCGTCCGACCCCGAAGCGCGTGCCAAAGCGATCGTGAGAGCCGCGACTTATTACAAAGACCCGCAGAAGCTGCTCGAAGCCAGCGAAGGCCTGGCCATGGGCATGCCCGGTCTGGATATTGCGCAGATTTCTGAAGGCGAGTTGCTGCAGACCCGGGGCTGGTAGTGCCGGTGGCCAAACGAGTCGGCGTGCTGGCGCTGCAGGGCGATTTCGAGGCTCACAAAAGGGCGCTGGAGCGGGCCGGCGCCACTGCCATCGAAGTCCGCACGGCAGCGGGACTCGATGGCGTCGAC
>Ga0326727_10005547_pt1 | contig 35905 bp, 19 predicted proteins | sample MB2enrmetagenome_FD_207643 | JGI IMG/M metagenome (GOLD analysis project Ga0326727, IMG submission 207643) | Lab enriched peat soil microbial communities from McLean, Ithaca, NY, United States - MB29MY | ecosystem: Environmental > Terrestrial > Soil > Wetlands > Peat | place: USA: New York...
CCTTCTTCTTAATGCCCAAGTCCCTGGCGAGTTCCCGAAACTCCTTATCCAGACGGGTGGAAACCATTCTCGTTTCGGCGGGGTGACGATCATCGTCCGGTCCTTTGCCGCTGTGAGTGAAGGCGGTCAGCGGCATATATTGCAGAAGACGTTTATCGTCGAGCCTTTCTGGGTTTTGATAAAAGTTCTGGTCGGCGAAGGTGTGCTTCCAACCCACCGGGTACCGCCCGAGCACGCGAACCAAAGGCCACGTTCGATTCTCCATATACTCTGCCCAATCCGGAGCAAGGTCGTGGGCAGCAAGGCCATCCTGATCCACCCATTGCCCCGCGAAGTTCGGGCGCGCGGCCCGATGACAAAAGACCGTGTCACGCCAGGTGTGCGGGGGGCACGCGGCGATGAGTGCCGCGTCTTGAGCGTGGTTCGCCAGATCCCAACGATTCTTGGGCGGGAAATTGTCCGTAGTCTCGTCAGCTTTCTTGAGCCAGGATTTACGGAGTTGGGTAGTAGTCCGCCCATCGATGCGCTGCACGAGCGGCTCACCCAATTGGTAATCAATACGCGGAGGCTTTACTCCACGAACCCGAAAGAGTTGTCCAAGCTCGACCACAAATTGGCGTGGCCGTGCGCCCACGTGGGCAAGGGCGGTTGGATTCTCCGGATACTCGGAGTCGGTGCTAAGCAACAGCGCGCGCTTACGGTCGCTGATGCGAATAATCCGTGGCGGCTGTGTTTTCTTCTTTCCCTCATCTTCCGGCTCGCCGGGGGCGGGGATTCCCTTGTCGGCAAGTTCGTTGACACGCGCCGTAAACGCTTGCCACCGCTGCGGATCGCGGAACCACTCGAAAGGCGTGCGATTATCTTTCTCCTTGTTGCAAGCCTTGCAGGCAGGAACTAGATTGTCCCAAACGTCGGGGCCTCCGCGCGATTGCGGAAACACGTGGTCCTTGTCTTCGGCGGGGCGGGGATTTGCGGGGTCGCAGTAAATGCACACACCGGCGGTTTCTTTCGCCAGACGGACCATGAAGGGTTCGGGTTTCCGGGACTTCATCTCGCCCTTGCGCGCCTGCTCAGTCTGCGGCGCGGGAACCTCCAGCGTGATGAACTGCACGGGGCCGTATCTCCAGGCTTTAACACCGGATTCTCCGGGGCGAAAGAGAATCTGTTCCAAACGATGCACGACCCGCCTATCGTGCTGCTCGCGGCAGGGGTTCGGGGCTTTGCGGACGCTGATGGTTTGCCACTCGACGCCTGCATCCTTCATGGTTTTTCCAAGGGCGGCATCTTCAAGGTGTTTCCGGCAAAGGCTGGCGCGGCCCTTGGCATTTTCGTTCCAGAGCAGGTCGGAGATTTGCCGGGCCATCTTATCCTGCGCGCCGAGGCGCTGGAGATGTTTCTTGATGGTTTCATGTTTGGGCGCATCCGTACCCTTGGTAGGTTTCTTCGCCCCTTCTTCGACCGGCTTGCCCGGTTGCTCCTTGGCCTTGGCAAGGGCAGCTTCCCGCGAACGCCACCAGTTCCAGAAGACCTCCTTTTCCAGTTCGTTCAACGGGCGTATCCGTCGCCCCTCGCGAACGCGCAGATTACAAACCGCCGCGCAGTATGCGATATAGCGAACCTTTGCTTTCCGAGGGGTGGGCTTGCCGCACCAGGCGCAGCCGGTTCGAAGGCGATTCTCAAAGCGGGCGGGGCGGAGGACCCTGTTCAAGAGGCCGGGGGGTCCCGTGCCACCCTCGCCCGGGGTTCCGCCAAGCTCTCGTTGCCATCGTTGGATGGTGGTAGGGGCAATCTCGGCCGACTTTCCAAATCCAGCGATCACCTCGATGAGCTCCGCCGCCTTAACGCTGCGGTGCTCGGCTTGGCGGGGTTGAGGCTGCCGTTTCCGGGCCCTTTCCAGAAGATCCAGGAGATCCGCGGGGGAAACTTTGCTCTTGCCTCGGACCGGGTCATCGGAATCATCCTCGCGGCGCTTGATCTGTGCCCTCACATCGGCGTAGAGGTCGTCGTTGGGGATGCGCGCCGTGGTGAGAAAGTCTTTCAGCTTCGAATCCGTCATTTCTTCCAAGGCAATGGAATCCCACTTGTAACCGCGCTTCTGGAAAATCAACGTGAGCACCTTAACGAATGCTTCCGCATCGCCCCGACCTTGTTTGATCAGGTTAATCCAAGACGTCGCTTGGAGAGGATCAACTTCCGGCTTTTGGTAAACGCCGGCTTGCGGATGGAAGCGTGGGGCTCGCATGACAATGTAGGGGTCAGGCAGGCGCGTACCATCAGGGAGCTTCTGACGAAGAATCCAGGAGCGGAGCCTCGCGAGTCGCATCTTCTTGGAGTGGCGTGTGCGACGGCCCCGCCGTAATTGCCGCCGCTTCTCCAATGTGGTTTCGTGAAAGTCCACGTAGGTTTCGGCATGAAGAATCTGGTTGCCTTTGACGACGGCGATGCCGCCCGCGCCTTCGCCAAAATCGACGCCGACGCGGACCGTGGGGAGAAAGTCCTTGAGACGAGTGCTAAGAGTGGGATGCATCATGGGCCGACCTGGGGAGGAGAATGAGTGTGGCGCGCCTTGCCCGGACAAGCGCGCCAACAACCCTTGCCCTTCCGAAGGCTCCTTGCGGAACCGGGCTCCGGCTTATCGGGGCTCCCTGTATCTGCGTTACCGCTGCTGGGTTACAGCGGAAAGAACGGGGGCGCCTGGGCTTCTTTCACTCTAGCGTCACAGAGGATACAAAGTTAATTATCGCGGGTCAAGGCAATAAATTGGCAATAAGTTCGCTCCACACGATTAGTTAGAAGTCGCCCAGGGCCGCCGCTGGCAATCGCAAATCCGCAATCGGCAATCCAAAATCACCCGACGCTTCAATCACGTGACGGGAATCGTACGCAGGCCACCTTTTCGCGGCACCCTGCATCGAAGGAATCGGGTAGAGGGCCAACCGGCCTTCCGCTTTCCACACCACCACACCATCGAAATAACCTCTTTCCACACGTGCTATAACGTAAATACGTAAAACCTACTTAACACATGAAACTCCTTGCACAATAGCTGCGTCTAACCCGGTGTGAATGGAAATTGCCAGACAGGGCAAAAGGCAACGGGGCAATGACAATGATTTGGGGCTGCAAAAAACCGGCAAAGGCCGAGTTAAAAAGTCAGGGCAGATCATTCAGGAGGATGACCATGCGCAACAAACTCTCACTTTTGGTTCTTTCCCTCGTCGTGGGGAGCGGTCTGTGCTGGGCAGGACCGCCCACCCCCGACACTCAGGCGACGGCGAATATTCAATCCCGGCTCAACCATGCGCAGTTGCAGAAGCACGGCGATGTGCAGGTGACGTACGCGGGAGGCGTCGCCACGCTCACCGGAACGGTGGATAACCTGGGGAGCAAACTCGACGCTGAGAAGGCCGCCCAGAAGGTGCGCGGAGTGACCCGGGTTGTGGACAATATTCAAGTGCGCGCCGATAACATCAGCGAGCCGCAGATGCTGGAGCAGGCGCGCCACGAGATCGTGATGTATTTCGCCTACGGGATTTTCGATAACGTTGAACTTGCCGCGCATAACGGCACGCTTATGGTCAGCGGGCAAGTCACTCAGCCTTTCAAGAAGACGGACATCGGCAAGATACTGGAACGCGTTAAGGGAGTGGCGGCGCTCGAGAATAACCTGGAAGTCCTGCCCGTCTCGAATTTTGATGACCGCCTGCGCTTGCAAGTGTCGCGGGCCATCTACGGCGATCCTTTCTTCATCCATTACGCCGACCAGCCGCTGCCCCCCATTCACATCATTGTGAAGAATGGGAACGTCACCCTGGAGGGCGTGGTGGCCTCCACCATGGACCGCACCAAGGCGGAGATGGCGGCACTCCATGCCGGGCTCTCCTTCTCCGTCGTGGACCATCTTCAGGTCGAGAAACCCCAACGGACTGCTTAATCCATCCCCCGAAGCCTGCGCTGCGCAAGTTCAGCGCAGGCTTTCCTTTTTTCAGAACGGCGCAACGACGGCAATCCAACCTGATACACCCCGCACGGAATCGTAGCGGCGAGTTTACCTCGCCATATGGCCGTAGCGGCGAGTTTACCTCGCCATATGGCGGCGTAAAGCCGCCTCTACGTCAACCCGCGCCACATCGGTCCCGCACACCCGATTGCGCCCTCCGCCCTCCTCCGCTAGAATGCTTGGGGAAAGTTTTCATCGTCCCATCATCGTTCCGTTCAGTGAGGATGCCGTTGCCGGAAAAGAAGCCGATTGCTTTGGCGTCAGACCACGCGGGTTTTCCATTGAAAGAGAAGGTGCACGAGTACCTTGTCCACAAGGGCATCGAGGTGCAGGACTTCGGCGCCCACTCCCTCGATCGCGTGGATTATCCCGATTACGCCGAGAAAGTTGCCGGGCAGGTAGCGGGAGGCCAGGCGGATTGCGGCATCCTGGTCTGCGGAACCGGCCTGGGAATGATGCTGGCGGCGAACAAGGTGCCCGGAATCCGCGCCCTTCCCTGCAACGACACGATTTCCGCCCACTTCGCCCGCGCTCATAACAACGGCAACATCCTCACGCTGGGCAGCCGGCTGTTGGACGAAGCGACCATGCAGAAAATCGTCGATACCTGGCTGGCCACGCCTTTCGAAGGCGGGCGGCACGAAGAGCGCGTGGAGAAGATCGACGCCATCGACGCACACTATCATAGGGAGAAAAGTTCATGAATGCCCCATTACGCTCTCATTTGCGCCCGCTCCACGAGGCGGATCCGGAAATCGCGCGCGCCATCGACCTGGAAGTAGACCGGCAGGCTCGCACGCTGGAATTGATCGCCTCGGAGAATTTCGTCAGCGAGGCGGTGCTGGAAGCCCTGGGCTCCGTGATGACCAACAAATATGCCGAAGGCTTGCCCGGCAAACGCTACTACGGCGGCTGCGAGTACGTGGACATCGCGGAAAACCTTGCCATCGAGCGCGCCAAGAAACTCTTTGGCGCGGAGCACGCCAACGTCCAGGCGCATTCCGGCAGCCAGGCCAATCAGGCCGTCTACTTGACCGTGCTCAAACCCGGCGACACGCTGCTGGGCATGAGCCTGGCGCATGGCGGCCACCTGACGCACGGCCATCCGCTGAACTTCTCCGGGAAGATGTACAAAATCGTTTCCTACGGAGTGCGCAAGGACACGGAGACCATCGATTACGACGAGCTCGAACACCTGGCCAAGGAACATCAGCCCAAGCTGATTCTGGCCGGGGCCAGCGCTTATCCGCGCACTCTGGATTTCCCGCGCTTCGCGGCCATCGCTCGCCAGGTGGGAGCGGTGCTGATGGTGGATATGGCGCACATCGCCGGACTGGTGGCCGCGGGCCTGCATCCCAGCCCCTTCCCGCACGCCGACTTCGTCACCACCACCACGCACAAGACTTTGCGTGGGCCGCGCGGCGGCGCCGTCTTCTGCAAAGAGCAATTTGCCAAAGACCTCGATCGGATTGTGTTCCCCGGCATCCAGGGCGGGCCGCTGATGCACGTGATCGCCGCCAAGGCCGTATGCTTCCACGAAGCCCTTCAGCCGGACTTCGCCGCGTACCAGAAGCAGATCATCGCCAACGCCCAGGCGATGGCGGATGCGCTGGCGGCGGAAGGCTTCCGCATTGTCGCCGGCGGAACCGATACGCACCTGATGCTGGTCGACGTGTTCACCAAGAAAGTCACCGGCCGGCAGGCGCAGGAAACGCTGGAGCGCGCCAGCATCACCGTCAACAAAAACGCCATTCCGTTTGACGTCAACCCGCCCGCCGTGGCCAGCGGCATTCGCGTGGGAACTCCCGCCGTCACCACGCGCGGGATGAAAGAGCAGGAAATGCGGCAGATCGCCCGCTGGATCGCCGAAGTCCTGAACAATCTCGAGGACGAAGCCACCATCCAACGCGTGCGCGGCCAGGTGGAAGCGCTGACCGAAAAATTCCCCCTTTACGAAAACCGGCGCGTGGCGGTGGGGACGAAGTCGTGATGACGCATTCTTTGGATTCCCTCCCTCGCCGGATTGCGCAGAGCGAAGCTCTGCGATTCGATGACCGCGAATCCATGCGAAGCCACGACCGCAGAGCTTTGCTCTGCGCAATCCGTGGATTAATCCATAGACCGAAATCGTGAGATTGGAACCCCATTTCTTGCGGTACAAACTTCTTACCCTCCTCATCGCGACGGGCATTGCGTTCGGAAGCCCGCGCGCAGCCACCGCGGCCAATCCCTATCAGGAAGCGGCGCAACGGTACGCCGCGGCGCTTCTCGAGTACGGGCGCGACCATTACGGCCCCGTCCACACGCCGATGTTCGTCCACACCATCGATCTGCGCACGCTGGAAATTCCCCGGCAGCGCACAGCGGCCGAATGGCGCGCGGAAATGTCGAGCTGGAAGGAAGACCGCAACTACCTGATGTGGGGCAAGGACCGCAGCAGCATGGCTTGGGCGCAGGATTCCAACCTGCTCTGGGACACGGAGAACATCCGCCTCTTCTACGCCCTCTCGCGCGACACCGGCGACCCGCGCTTTGCCCAGGCCGCCGATGATTACATCGCCTACTTCCTCAAACACTGCGTGAGCCGCACCACCGGCTTCTTCGCCTGGGGCGAGCACATCGCCTACAACGTCGTGGATGAACAGATTCACGGCAAGCGGCACGAACTCCAGCATCCCGCTCCGCTGTGGGAGGAGATGTGGAAGTTCAACCCGGACGCCGTGCGCAATGAAATCGAAGCCGTCTACCTTTACCACATCACCGACAAGCGCATCATGGCTTTCGACCGCCACGCGAATTACTGGAACGGAATGCCGGAGCGCGACCAGGCCACGATCATGGGTTACGCCGGAACCTACGCCAAGGCTTTCGCATTCCTTTACAGCAAAACCGGCGACACCCAATATCTGGACTGGGGGCGCAAGCTCTTCCTGGCGTTTCAGTCGAAGAGCAACGACGAAGGCCTCTACCCGAGTAACTGGACAGACCGCCAGGCGCGCGAGATGCCTTACATGTTCCCGGTCGATGCCTACCTCGCGCTGTCGATGTATGAGCTCTATGAAAGCACGCACGACAATCGCTGGCTGGATGACGCCAACCAGTATCTGGACGCGTGCTTTCGCCGCGTCGCGCGGACCCTCAAGAATTCTCCCAATCCATTCAGCACGGATTATCAGGGCGATGTCATCGGCGCGCCCCGGGACTTCATCGAAGCGGCGCTGAAGGCCTATCACTGGACGGCCGACGACCATTACCTGGCAATGGCGCGCCAAATCGGCACCGCCTGGGAGAAGACGCCGCAACCCAAGGCGCAGATGGCCTCCGTTCTGGCCGAGCGCATCAACGCCTTCGCCTCACTTTATGAAGCCACGGGCGAGAAGCAGTGGTTGCTGGCCGCCCAGGACTCCGGCGACTACGCCCTGCGCGCTTTCGTCCATCCCAGCGGATTGATTCGCGGCACCGCCATCGTTGACCGGCCCGACTACTACGACAACATCCAGGGTCCGGGAACCTTGGCGCTGGCTCTTTACAGACTCGGCAATCTTCACGAGGGCATTGCTCCCCTTAAGCCTGTTGAGAAACATGGCGATGTGCAGCCCCCGCAGATTTCGGACTGGAAGTTTCCGGAAGAGGGTTCCAACGCTCAGGCCGTGGCCGTCTCCGTCCGCATTTCGGACCCCTCCGGCATCAAGCGCTCAGTGCTCAATTACACTTACGGAAATGAGGTGGGTTTCCAGGACGCGAATCCTGAAATCAAAGGCGACCTCTATACTTTTCACATTACACCGCCCGGGATCAATTTCATCGGTGAGGTCTTCTTCGCGGTCGAGGCTGCGGATGCAAGCCCTAATCAGAACCGAACGATCTCCAAATGGCGCCGGCTGAAGCTCGCCTCCGAATCGCAGGCCCAGAGCACCCACGGCCAATTGCTATTCCCCACCCTCGGCTTGGCGTTGCATGGCGCCTCGGCCGGTGCGACCCTCCGGGCGCGGGTCACTCGCTGGCTCCCTCCGGGGACGGCTGCGCCGGACAAGGGATGGGTTTCCGCCGGACGCTATATCACCCTCGATGGACTTGCGCGCGCCGATCGCCTCATCGTTGCGTATGCGCCGGAGGAAACCTGGCGCCTGATTGAGTCCACCCTGGTGTTGGCTTTCTGGAATGGCCACGCCTGGGTGCGCGTTCCCTCTGAACTGAATACCAAGCAGCATACTGTCTCGGCGCGCTTCCAGGCGGCGCGCTACTGGACGCTCCTCGGCGAGGACCGCGTGCTTTGGCGCGCCCCAGGACGGGAAACCGGAGCGGCACTTGCCGACCTCGAGAAGAATGGGACGTTTGATGTTGTCACCACGAACTGGCAGCCCGGAGAATTGCTGTCCTCGCGCGGCCAATCTTTCCAGCAGTTCCCCATCGATCCTCCCTACCATCCCATCACCAACTTCTCGGCGCCGGCCGTAGCCCGCCTCACACCAGGTGGAGAATCGCTACTGCTGTTCGGCGCTCCGTCAGGCTTTGTCTACGCTTACGACCGGAGCGGGAAACTTCACTGGCGGTGCGAAGTAGGAGGGGAGATTCTGGGCGCGATCGCCGTGGGCAAACTGGAAGCCGGGCCGAACCTCGATGTAGTGGCAAGCTGGAGCGGTGGCGTGGCGGTGATCGACGCCGCCGGCCACAAGCGATGGGAAAAGCAGTTTCCCGAACCCTCGGGCCAGACGCCGGTTCTGGTGGATCTCGCAGGCCGCGGGCGGCTTGACGTCGTGCTGAATGTGGGGTCGAAGCTCGTGGCCCTGGCGGGTGATGACGGCAGGGTCTTGTGGGAGTTCGCCGCGCCGGCGGAGAGTTTGATTACGCCCGCCGCCGGCGAGTTCACACCGGGGGGAAAGCCACGCATTGTTACGGGAGATGATACCGGAGTTGTGTATACCCTGGATGAAATGGGCAAACTCCTGTGGCGGCAGGACCGCATCTATGGCCCGCGCGAGGTGCCCGAGCCCATTGAAGCCTACGCGGGCATCGCCGAAGTGGGCCTTGCGGACCTCTCCGGGCGCGGCGAGCGCCAGGTTGTCGTTACCACCAAGTCAGGTGAGACGGTCGCTCTCAGCGCACGCGGCGAACGCCTGTGGCGTTTCGCCAGCTACGAGAGAAAGGTGGGCATCAGTTTGGGCCTGGGCGCTCACCTGGCCTTTGCTGACCTGGACGGCGACGGGAAGTTGGAGGTGATCCTCAGCCAACAGGATTCATACCTCTACGTGCTCGAGGGCGAGGGGCGCCAAAAGTGGTGCTACCTCGGATATTTCTGGTACCACACGCAACCGGCCGTGGCGGATCTCGAGCACACCGGCGAACTCGATATCGTCTTCACCGCCCCCGAGGAAAATGGCACGTACGCCCTGCGCAGCGGCTACCACGGCAAACCCGGCGGCGCGCCGTGGCCCATGACACGCGGCAATCTTGCCCGAACCAATTGCGCACCGTGGTGAGCGGCGGATGTTTTTGAGTGATGTCGTGTTCCGCAGCAGCAATCTGCTACGGGGCGCGTTCACCCGCCTGGAAACGTGTCCAAGGCCCGGCCTTCATGTCGTGCAGCGCGGGCGCCTGCCAGTTAAATTGCGGATGCGCCTTGAGAAAAGGCGCGGCAAGAAAATCCTCCCCGCAGGGATGCCCCATGCGAGCGTAGAAACTCATGGCCTTGGCCATAGCGCTGTCGATGGCCTTGCCCTGGGCGGCCCCGCCGGGATAGTAAGGGGGCCATTCCCAAATATCCACGCCGCGCGGTGAGTCCTCAACGTGGCCGCATAGCGAGCGCTCATCGGCGTCGTCCCGCTTCTCAAAAGCGTCGTAGTGGTCGGCCATGAATTTCTCCGCCAGGGTCACGTCGATCTTCCCTTTGTTCCGCTCCATCAGCTCTTCCCAGCAGGTCCGACGCGCATTAGGTGACGTCGCGGGGTTGTGGGGATCGAAGGTGGTTTCTTTAGCGATCAGCTCGGGGTCGCGGGGGAAGTTGGAACCCACGAAGACGCCGTCCCTGGTTCGCCACAACTGGTGAACCTTCAAGCCCAGCTCGAACTGCGCGATCTCGCCGGTTTTGTTGTCGGCCAGCAGCCAATCGTTCGCGTAGCCGCCGTTGTTGCCGTCGAGCATAATGCGCACGTACTCGTCGATGGAGCGCGCATATTGCAGCGCTTTTCGCGAGCGCACGAATTCCGGCTTGCCGTGAGGATCCCAACCCGCGAATTGGGTAATCGTGGTTTCCGTCACCAGGAGGCCGCCAGAGTTGACTCCGAAGTCGTCGTCGCTGGTGATGACGCCCGGAAAGCCGTCCATCAAAATGCGCTGGCCATGCTGGGGAACGATATCGAAGATCACCCGCCAGCGCTCGCCGTCCAAGTAGGACGTCCAGGCATTGTGCGCCATCACGATGTGATGGTCGCGCGTGTAACTGCCCGTGGCCACAAAAGCGCTACAGTTGCCGGGGCTCACCAGGCGCGGGGCATTCGCCACTTTATGTTTCGCGTCATACCAGGGAACATAATAATCCGGAATTTCCTCGAAGGCGTTCAGGGCCACAACGTCGTCCAGGTCCAGAGTCATGCCCCGGGCCTTCAGTCCTTCGACGATGCCTTGCAGTTCCTCCTGATATTCCTGGTCGATCTTCGGCCAGAGCATTTCCCGCGCCGCTTGGCGGAAAAAGCCCCAATCGCGGTGGGTGTCGTGCGTGTCGCGGAGTTTGACGGCTTCAAAGGCATCCAGGATTAAACCGGTCAGCAGATATCCATGCTGATAGCCGATTTGGCGCGGCGTGCCTTCCAGGTGGATGAAGACCCAGCCGCCCCGGTCAAATGTGTAAGCGCCCTTTAGATCGGGCGATCGGGAAAGCTCTCCCGGCGATGCCATGAGCCACGGGGTAATGGCAAAGAGGATTGCAAGCAGTGTTGCGGCCCATGGCTTCCTTATCATGGTCAAGTCTTTCTCCCTGCGTGACACCCTTGGGAATGGGAGGATTGGTGATCAAGTGATCGAAAATCACCCATCACCCATCCCCAAATCACAAATTCTCCAGAAGCGCCCTGGCCGCAGTGTAACCGCTTTGTACGGCGCCTTCAATGGTGGCGGGCAGGCCCGTGGCGGTCCAATCGCCGGCCAGAAAGAGCCCGCGGATGGGAGTGCGCGCCGGCGGCCGCGGCGGTTCCGCGTCCGGGCTCGGCGAAAAGGTTGCGAAGCGCTCTTTGATGACGAGTGAGTGCAGGAGCTTTGCTTTATGTGCCGCCGGCAACATATCACCCAGCTCGCGCAGCGCGATGGCCAGCAGTTCTTCCTTCGACCGGCTGACGTGTTCGTGCGCGCCGCTCAGCACCAGCGAGACGTAGTGGTCGTTCGCGCTCAGAATGCGGCTTTTGTCGAAAAGCCACTGGATGGTCGTCCCGCGCAAGCCCGCAAATTCGAGATCGGTGATGGGCGCGTCAAACCACAAGCTGATGGAGATGATGGGTGCAGGACGAAGCGCCAGGGCGGCGGCAAAGAACGGCTCGGTGCGCAGCAAATCGCCGGGCATGACGACGGCAAGTTGGTGCCACGGCACGGCGGAAATTACGGGAACTCCCTCGATCTTTTCGCCGCCGCCCAAATCGACACCCCGGCAGGCGCCCTCCGCAATCAATAACTGTTTCACGCCGCACCCGGTTTGCACACGGCCGCCGCGCGCTTCGATGTAAGCGGTGGCCGCGGCGGTGTAACAGTCGCTCAACCCCACGCGCGCGATGCCCAGCCGCGAGTCGGCCGGAGAGGAAAACAGCGCCAGCCGCAGGACGCGCTCAAAAAGCTGCGCGGATGCGATGCGCGGGTCCTCGTTCATTGCCGCGATGCAAAGCAGGTCCCAGAAATTGCGCTGGAGGCCTTCCGATTGTCCACGCCGGCTAAGCCATGTCGTGACGCTTTCGCCGGCCACGGGGGCGGAACCCTGTTGGGCGGCGCGCAGATCCTTCCCCAGGCGCAACACTTCAAGTTTCTGTTTCCAGGAGAAACTCCCTGAGCGCAGCACTCCCAAAAGCAGATGCCAGGGCGAAGGCAAGTCCGGGCAATCGAGGCGCGTGAGCCGGCCGTCACGGTCCAGAAACGGCACGGCGAGCCGGGGCTGAAAATGCACCCGGTCCAGAGTTCCAAGGGTCGTGAGGAAGCGAATCGTCGAATGGTAACAACCCATGAAGAGGTGCTGGCCGTTGTCCACAACCGAACCGGTGGTGGGATCAAGAAACGAGCGCGCCCGCCCGCCGAGATACGGCTTCTGCTCAAGCAGGCAAACGCGTTTGCCTGCCTGGGCCAACCCCACCCCCGCCGCGAGGCCTGCGAAACCGCCACCGATGATTACGGCATCATGAGACATGGTTGGAAATCAGGAGTCAGGAATCGGGAGTCAGGAGGAAAAGCCCCGTCATTCTGACTCCTGACTTCTGACTCCTACTTATGCCACTCCACACCAAGGTAAACCGTAAACGCTGTCCACAGTTTCAGCGGGCGCGGGACACGCACGCGCTTTCCGAAAACGTTGTAACAGCGTTTCTGGATGCGCTTCAGGATGCCCCAGTAAATCGCCGCCATGATTTCCGCGGCCTTCATTGATCGCCGGTCTTCGGACGCAAGCATCTGGCGAGCCAAGTCGAAAAAATGCCGGGCGCGGTCACATTCGAACTGCATCAACTCAATGAAGGGATCGTTGTAAGCCCCAGCCAGCAACTCGCCGGGCCGCACGCCGAAGCGGTCCAAATCCTCCTGGGGGATGTAGATGCGCCCGCGCTGGGCGTCGCGTTGAACGTCACGCAGAATATTGACAAGCTGCAATGCCGTTCCCAAGTTTACGGCGTAATCGCGTGTGCGTGGATTTTGATAACCGAAAATTTCGATGCAAATCAGGCCGATCGTCGAGGCCACGCGGTAGCAGTACAGAGACAACTCATCAAAGGTTTCGTAGTGCGTGGGGGCCAGATCCATTTCCAGGCCCAGGATCAGGTCCTCGAAAGGCTTCCGGGGAATCTTGAATCGCTTAATCGCTACGGCCAGAGCACGCAATTCCGGCGCATCGAGGTGGCTCGAATCCTCCGCGTAACACGCGTCCAGCGCCTGGCGATATTCTGCCAGTGCGGTGGCGGCCTCCGCGGGGTCGAGGCCGCTGTCCACGATATCGTCACCGCGCCGCGCGAAGGCATATACGGCTTCGATGGCAAGGCGCTTCTCCGGTGGCAGAAAGACAAAGGCGTAATAGAAGTTGGTGACGTGCGCGTTGGTGAAATGGGTGTTTTTCGAGGACGCGTTCATAATGGGATGGTAACCGTCGGAGCGTGCGCGACGCTCGGGCTCAGCGGTGCCCGGCGGGCGCGCAGGTAAAGGCGCAGGAAATCCCACTTGCTGAGCGAAGGCCGCCGATGAAAGATATCATAGGAAACCGCTTCGATTTTGGAAAGTGTCGACGTCCCACCCAACCACGTCAGGCGCAATTGCGTGCGCAGTTTGGGTTGCACTTCCTCCGGCAGGCGTCTTCCCCGCTCGAAAAGCTCGCGCGTGCGGGCGATTTCAAAGGCCAGCAATTCCTGCCAGCGGGTGTCGGAGCGCCCGGCGCGCAGGTCATCGAGCGTGTAATTGAAACGCGCCATATCATCCTGCGGCAGATAGACGCGGTCGCGGGAAAAATCAATGGCGACGTCCTGCCAGAAGTTGGTGAGCTGCAGCGCCGTGCAAATGTTGTCCGAAAGCTCAAACAGGTGCGGGTCGTGATAACCGAACAGTTCCAGCACCAACCGCCCCACCGGGTTCGCAGAACACGTGCAATAAGCCAGCAGCGAGGCAAAATCCGGATGACGGTTCACCACCACGTCTGACTCAAACGCGTGCAGCAGGTTTTCAAAGTTCTCGCGCGAAAGGCGAAATCGCTCCGCGCTGTCGTGCAGCGCCAGGAAAACGGGGTGCTCAATTTTCCCCTCGTAGGAGTCATCGAGCTTGGCGCGCCAATCAGCCAGCTTTTCGAGACGGTTCTCGACGCCCGGCTCATCCGCAACGTCGTCGGCGTAACGGGCGAAGGCATAAACTGCCGCCAGCGCGTCGCGCTTGTCGCGGGGGACAAGGTACGAGGCGGTGGGGAAATTCTCATAGTGCCGACTCGCCAGCCGGCGGCACTCCGCGTAGGCCGCACGCAACTCGGTTTCAGAGGCAGACATAATTCGGAACCCGCGTGTCATTATAGGGCTTCCCGAGCATGTCAGGAAACTCGATTGTGTGGAAAGAAATCAAGAAAGGGGCCTCGCAAGAGACTTGGGCTGCGCGACAGGCTGCGCGGGAAACGGTCGGCTGCACACAAAGGGGTGTATACTCCCGGGTAACATGCCGCCGGAATGGAGATTCCCGCAGGTCGCGTGAGTGATGGCCATGAAACATGTCCTCCTGTCTCTACTCTTGTTGATGGCAAGCTCTGCAGTTATGGCCGTGGCGCAGGATGCGCGCCCGCCCTTGTCCAAAGACGAAGTGCTTGATCTGCTCAAGACTTCCGCGCCCAGCAAAGTGACGATCTCCACGATCCAACAATACGGAATCGCTTTTAAACCGACTCCCCAGATCCTGGAGGAATTCCGCAAAGCGGGAGCCAACCAGACCGTGCTGGCGGCCCTGCGGGGAGCCTGGCACGAGGAAATCCCCAAGCCCCTCGGTGACCGGGAAATCCTGATGATGCTGGCCGAAGATGTGCCCAGTGAAAACATTGTCAGGACCGTGCTGGGACGCGGGATTGACTTCCAGCCAGGTCAAGAATATCTCGAAGGGCTCCGGTCGCAGGGCGCGAAGGATGTGCTCATTGATGCATTGCGAACCGCGGTGCCCAGGCCCTTCAGCAAGGTCGAACTCTTGCAACAATTGAGAACCCGCGAGGATCAGGATTGGATCGCGCAGAAAATCAAGCAACGGGGGATTGAGTTCGAGCCGGGCGCGGCGAACCTCCAGGCGCTCCGCAGCGCCGGGGCTCGAACGCCGCTTCTGGAAGCCGTTCGCACCGCCAAGCGCGCGAAGCCCTTTGTGGCGCAGACCCCGGCTGGACCTAAATTGGCGCCTCCCCTTGTGGAAGGCAAAACAGCCACACTGATCTGTGATCCTTCCGATCCGGACGTTCCGGTGTTCTCCGAAGCCAACGATCTGGGCAAGATCGCTGCGCGCCTGAAGTGTGGAGAGCAGGTCACCTATTTGGGAAGGGTCGCCGCTCCTCTGGGTGTTGACAAGATCAAGTATGCAGACGGGAAGGAAGGCTATGTTGCGAATTCTTATCTTGAGGCCTCGATCGCCACGCCGGGAGAAGGGATCACGGAGCCCGTTCCGATCTACAAACCCGATCCCAATTATACGCCCCAAGCTGCCCATGATGGGATTGAAGGGACCGTGCAGTTTTGGATTGTGATCGACGCTCAGGGCAACGTTTCCGACATTAAAGAGGTCTCGGAACCCCTGGGGGACGGATTGGATCAAAGGGCCATCGACACGGTAAAGAAGTGGAGATTCAATCCCGCCACACGCGGCGGTGTTCCCCTGGCAGTGCGCGTCCGCGTGGAGGTCAGCTTTCGTCTGGGGCCTAAGCGCCCCTGATGCGAAGGTGTCTTCCCGCTGGCGGCGCGGCAGAGAAGCGCCAACATTAATTGCTTTGGCGGTTTGTTCTGTTATGCGAAATCCGCTAATATGAGCATTCATGGCTTCCAAACCCCATTCCCAACGCAAGGATGCGAAGGTGGATTCCTCCATGGTTTCAGAGCCCCCGCCCACGACCCCGGATGGCGCCGCACTGATCAGCCCTGACCTTTACATCAACCGCGAGTTGAGCTTGCTGGAGTTCCAATGCCGGGTCTTGGAAGAGGCTGCGGACGCCGACAACCCGCTGCTCGAGCGGTTGAAGTTTCTCGCCATCCTCGGCTCGAACCTGGACGAATTTTTTATGGTTCGTGTCGCGGGATTGATGAAGCAAGCAGCGAGCGGCAGGGCGGAGGTGGGGCGCGATGGCCGGCCCGCAGCGACGCAGCTGCAAATGATCCGGGAAAAGATTCGTCAGATTGCCGCGCGGGCCCATGAGGTCTGGGAGCGGGAAGTTCGGCCGGGATTGGAGCTGCAGGGGATCAGGGTGGTCGATTCGGCCTCGCTCGACAGTGAGGAGCGCGCCGCCGCGGATGCCTATTTTCACGAGCACGTGTTTCCCGTGCTGACGCCGCTGGCCTTCGATCCCGGGCGCCCCTTCCCTCACATCTCGAATCGCAGCCTGAATCTGGCCGTGGTGGTGCGCGACCACAAAGGGCGGGAGCACTTCGCTCGCGTCAAGGTTCCCAATTCCCTGCCCCAGTTGGTCCCGGTAAAGACCGCGTCCGGAAACTCTCCGGCATCCCCATCAGCGCCGAAGCCTCTCAAGTTTGTATGGGTCGAGCAGTTGATTGCTGCCAATCTGCGCTTGCTCTTTCCGGGTATGGAGATTGTGGAGTCGTTCCCCTTTCGCGTGACGCGTGACGCCGAAGTCGCGGTGCAGGAATTGGAGAGCGACGACCTGCTGGAGACCATCGAAGAGGCCATGCGCGAGCGCCGCTTCCTGGCCGTCGTCCGGTTGCAGGTTGCGCAAGACATGCCGGAGAGAATTCTCTCCATCCTCACCAGCCAGATCGAAATCCCTCCCCAGGATGTTTACCGCGTCAACGGGCCGCTCGGGTTCGACCGGTTTATGGAACTCTATTCCCTCGACCGGCCGGACCTGAAGGACAAACCCTTTGTACCGGTGGTTCCCGCCAGCCTGGGCACGGACTGCCAGGGAGACCTGTTCAGCCTGATTCGCCAGGAAGATTTCCTGTTGCATCATCCCTACCATTCATTCCAGCCGGTGGTGGAGTTTCTGCGCCAGGCGGCGCGTGACCCCAACGTGCTCGCCATCAAGATGACCCTCTACCGCGTGGGGAGAAACTCCCCCATTGTCGCCGCGCTGCTGGATGCCGTGGAGGACGGCAAGCAAGTGGCCGTGCTCATGGAATTGAAGGCGCGCTTCGATGAGGAAAGCAACATCGAGTGGGCACGGAAGCTTGAAGATGCGGGAGTGCACGTGGTCTATGGAATTGTGGGCATGAAGGTGCACAGCAAGATCGCCCTGGTGGTGCGCCGCGAAGGCGATGCCATCCGCCGCTACGTGCACTTGGGGACCGGCAATTACAATCCCGTCACCGCGCGCCTCTACACGGACATCGGCTTATTGACCTGCAACGAACAGATCGCCGCCGATGCCACGCACTTTTTCAACGCGCTGACGGGTTACTCCGCGCGGCAGGAGCCCCAGAAACTTCTCGTGGCCCCCGTCAATATGCGCGACCGGTTGGGGGAACTGATTCGCCGTGAAATCGAGCACCAGAAGAGCGGGCGAAGCGGGCGGCTGATTTTCAAGATGAACGCCCTGGAAGATCCGCCCATGATCCGCCTGCTCTATGAGGCTTCACAAGCAGGCGTGAAGGTGGATTTGCTGGTGCGGGGCATTTGTTGCCTGCGCCCCGGCGTCCCGGGCATGAGTGAGAACATCCGGGTGATCAGCATCGTGGGGCGGTTCCTCGAACATAGCCGGGTCTTCTACTTTCATAATGGCGGAGCGGAGGAAGTCTTTCTGGGCAGCGCCGACTTGATGCGCCGTAATTTGAGCCACCGCGTGGAGATCATCTTCCCGGTCGATAATTCCCGGCTGGTGCGGCGGCTGAAAGACATTCTCGACGTGTACCTTGCCGACCAGGCCAACGCCTGGTATTTGCAACCCGACGGCAGCTATGCGCGCAGCCCGCAGCAAAAAGCTCCCTTGGCCCTTGACGCCCAAACCTCGTTCATGGGGCCGACCCCTAAGACAGATCATGGTCAACCCACCGCCACCTTTGTCTGATGGAGCCCGGGCGGAGGGGGGTCGGTCCCGCTCCGTTCGCGCGCCCGAAGGGAAAAAGGGGCGAGCACAAGAGTCTTGATGAGCTCCGTGTGAGGCGAGGAAAATGGACCGCCGGCTTTTTCTCAAAGGAATCCCTCTCTGGAGCACCGCGCTGAATCTCCCGCGCGCGCCATTGCTGGCGGAGACCTTCGGGAAGCCAACTCCGGAGGCGATTCCGCCAGGGCGCAACCTGCTCCCTCCCTCTGTGCCGCCCGAAGTCGTCCTGTGGGGTTGGGCGGAAAAGCCGGAGTTTGAGCCGGAAGGCTATCGCCAGTTCATTGACTTGATCGCCGAGCACACGAACTATGGAATGATCGCCACCACCCTGCGCGCGCCCCGGCATGAAATCACCGATCCGGAAACTCACAGCCAGATCAAACGCGCGGCGGAGTATGCGCATCGGCGCAGCCTCAAGATCGCGATGGATCTGGATGTTCGCCTGGCGCGCAGCGACTTTCGCCGACGTTTTCCGGACCAGCAACAGTGGATGCTGCGAATCCGTGCGTTTCCGTTTGCGCCGAGTGGCCCCACCCAGGCGTCCATCGCGTCGCAGGTCCTGTCCGATCACATGACTTGGCCGGAAGCCCAATACGACCGCCTCTCCGGGCGCTTGCTGGGCGTGTACCGTTCCGCACCCAACCAGCCCGGCATGGCGCCGGAATCAATCAAGAATCGTTGCCGCGTGTTGGAGGAATGTCCCGAGCGGGTGACGGTGGCAGCGCCGGATGAGGCGCGCGCGGCGGGATGCGAATTGGTGGTGGCGGCGGTTTTCGAATACCGGACGCCCGATGTTTTCTCGCACCAACTCCTCGATTTCCAGCGAGAGATCTGCCAGCAATATCGCGATACCGGCTTGGATGGCGGTATCGGTGCGGACGAATGGGGATTTCCACCCGTCTTCAACCATGGCGGCAAAGACGGTGATTTCTGGTATTCCGCCGCCTTCGCGGAGCAATACCGCAAGGCGGGTGGAGGTGACTTTGTCCTCGATGGCATTCTGATGGCGCTCGGATGGGGTGGCACGTACGAGCAGCGCCTCGTCGCCATCAATCGCTACATGCAGCTCATCCTCGCGCGAAATACCGAGCTGGAGCAGGGCTTCTATCGCCACGCCAAAGAGGCTTTCGGTCCGGAGTCGTTCACCGCCACGCACGCCACCTGGGGGGTCATGCCGTGGGGCGACGCGTTCAAGAATGGTTACGATTGGTGGGGCGCCACCCGTGACTATGGCCAAACGGACGAACATTGGCCCATCCCCGTGCGCACGGCCTTGGCGAAGAAGATGGGCGGCTCGATTTGGTACAACCAATTCTATGCCCCCGCTCCGGAGCCTTATGCCCGGGAACTCTGGCAGGACGCTCGCGCCGGGGGCCGCGTGAATCTGCATCCGCTGTGGCCCTCCTCGCTGGGCAGGAAGGCGTATAAGGCGTATCGGGAAATTTTCTCCAGCCCCTTCATGCGCGCCGAAAGCCGCGTCCGGCTCTTAAACTTGATCCAGCCCGCGGCGCTGGACTGTCCCGTGGCGATTGTTTTTGGACACGCGGCCTCGCTCAATTGGGAGGGCCCGCATTTTGGCGATTTGGGAGAAGGATTTGCCACCGAGCTTTGGGAAGTCCATGGAGTTCGCGCCGACATTATCCCTTCTTCGGAAATTGCCTCGGGGGCCCTCAAGTTGGGCGGCGACGGACGGCTCACCTACGGTGTGCAACGCTACCGGGCGATGGTATTTCTGAACCCGGATTTTGAGGGCCCGGAGATTTTCGATTTCCTCCGGCTCGTGGCGCAATCCCCCACTCAGGTGTATGTTCAAGATGAAACCCGCCGCGCTCCCGATGGCAGTATCCACAGCAAGCAAGAGGTGATCCCCGGCGCGGGACTGAATCCCACGCCGGCCGTCGTCGCGGAATTCCTGCAAAGCTGGTCCAGCCCGCGCCATCCCTCGCCTCCCGACTTGGTGCGTTTGATTGATGGAACACGCCTGCTGTTGCGCGGAGAGAAGGATCCCGCCGGAGACAGGATTGACGAGGCTTTCTTTGTCGATTGCCGCGGCGGGATGGCCCAAGTCAGCGCCGGCGCCACCGGCGTGTTCGGCATTCGGCTGGACCCGAGCGGCGACCTGCAAGCACTCGCCGCGTCGGAGCTTCGCTATCTGCGCATCGAATTGATCGAACCCTTCGGCGAGCCCACTCCCAAGCTCAATCTGGAAATTCGCCAACCTGTCGATTTGGCGCTCTGGCAAGATGCTCATGCCAAGTGGCACGGCGTCATCCAGGGTGAAGGCGAAATCCCACAGGAATTTCTCTCATGGACAAAGGATTGGACGCGATTGGATTTGACTCCCGCCATCACTACCCAATAGTGACTCATCCATCTTCGGCTGGGCTGAGAAGCAAGGTGTGAGGGCGCGCCGCTCTCGCCCTTTAAGGAATATGCTTGGCGTCGTTTGGAACCTACATCGAATAGCATGGCGGAGGGAGAGGGATTCGAACCCCCGAGCCCCTTTCGGGGCTAACGGTTTTCAAGACCGCCGGTTTCAACCGCTCACCCATCCCTCCGCGTGAAGTTTTGCCATTCCTGAGGGCGACGCCTCGGGTGATTCTCTTACGAGACTACCACATTTTCCCGCCTCCTCCTTTATCAGTCTGCAAAGCGCTCTCATTGCGATATACTTCCGCGCACCCTATTGCAGGAGGTTCCTGATGCGTCGTTTCGTCCTTGGTGCATTCGCTTGCCTGATGGTCGTCTGGTTGATGGCTCACGCGGTAAATCCGGTGCCGGTGGCGGCGCGCCCTGCGGGCGCAGCCAACGCCGCTCCGGGCGCAGCCGCCGCGGACTCCCCCGCCCCCCGCGATGGTTTTTCCGCTGACTCCGCGCGCGCGGAACGCGATTGGGAGAGCAAATTCCGCGCCCTTCCCAGCCCCGACAATATGCGCAGCTATATGCAACGCATCTCCGCGCGCCCCCATCACGTGGGCACGGAATATGACCGCGCCAACGCCGAATGGATTCTCTCGCTGTTCAAGCAGTGGGGCTGGGACGCTCACATCGAGAATTTTGACGTCCTCTTCCCCACGCCCAAGGAGCGCCTAGTGGAACTGGTGGCGCCCACGCATTTCAAGGCGACACTCGAGGAACCCACGGTGGAGAGCGATCCGACCTCGAACCAGCATGCCGAGCAACTCCCCACGTACAATGCCTACTCGGCCGATGGCGACGTTACCGCGCCCCTCGTCTACGTCAACTTCGGAATCCCCGAGGACTACGAGCAATTGGAGCGCCTGGGCATATCCGTGAAGGGAGCGATTGTGATTGCGCGCTATGGTGCATCGTGGCGCGGCATCAAACCGAAGGTGGCGGCGGAGCACGGTGCCGTCGGCTGCCTCATCTATTCCGACCCGCATGAGGACGGCTATTTCCGCGGCGACGTTTTCCCCGGCGGCGCCTGGCGCCCGCTGGAAGGCGTGCAGCGCGGCAGTGTGATGGACATGGTGCTTTATCCCGGCGACCCCCTCACGCCCGGCGTGGGCGCCACCAAAGACGCCAAGCGCCTGCCGCTGGCGGAGGCCAAGACCCTTACCAAGATACCGACCCTGCCCATTTCTTACGGCGACGCGCAACCGCTGCTGGCCGCGTTGCGCGGACCCGTGGCCCCCGAAGCGTGGCGCGGTTCGCTGGCCATTACCTACCACGTTGGCCCCGGCCCCGCCCAAGTGCATCTGAAAGTGAAAGCCAACTGGGACACCAAAACCCTCAATGTCGTCTCCGCCCGCATTCCCGGCGCCACTGCGCCCGACGAATGGATTGTGCGCGGCAATCACCAGGATGCCTGGGTGAATGGCGCTGAAGATCCCGTTTCCGCGCTCGTGGATGAGATGGAAGAAGCGCGGTCGATGGGCGAACTGCTGAAGCAAGGCTGGAAGCCGCGCCGCACCATCATCTATAACGCGTGGGACGGCGAGGAGGAAGGCCTGCTGGGCTCGACCGAGTGGGGTGAGACGCATGCCGAAGAGCTTCGCCAGCACGCGGCGGTTTACATCAACTCCGACAGCAACGGCCGCGGCTACCTGCACGCTAGCGGCTCGCACACGCTGGAAAAGTTCATGAATGGCGTGGCGCGCGACATCGTGGATCCGGAAACCAACCTCTCCGTTTGGAAACGCCACCAGCTTCACCTGATTGCCGAGGGCAGACCCGAGGAGCGCCGGGAAGCCCGCACGCGGCCTGACTGGCGCATCAGTGCGCTGGGTTCGGGATCGGATTACACGGTCTTCATCGATCATCTGGGCATCGCCTCGCTCGACCTTGGCTACGGCGGCGAAGACGGTGGCGGCATTTACCACTCAGTTTACGACGACTTCTACTGGTATACACACTTTGCCGATACCGACTTTCGGTACGGCCGGGCGCTGGCCCAGACTGCCGGCACCGCCGTGCTGCGCCTTGCCGACGCGGACCTGCTCCCCTTCGAGTTTACGGATTTCGCCGATACCATCCACACCTACGCCGAGCAATTGAAGAAGTTGCTGGCAGAGAAGCAGGAGGCCGTGCGCGAGCGCAACAAGGAGATCGAGGAGGGCGTTTTCACCGCCACCCTCGACCCCAAGGAGCCGCGCGTCCCCCCCGCCAAGGAAGACCCGCCGCCTTACCTGAACTTCGCCCCGCTCGATAACGCCGCGGACGCGCTCACGCGCAGCGCGGCACGCTACCAGAAAGCGCTGGAAAAAGCGCAAGCTAATGGAGCGGCCGGCTTGGCCGGTGCCTCGCTCCAGCAGGTGAACCACCTGCTCATCGAAAGTGAGCGCCAACTGACCAGTCCCGAGGGCCTCCCCGGCCGCCCGTGGTTCCAGCACCAAATCTACGCGCCGGGGTTCTATACCGGCTACGGCGTCAAGACCCTTCCCGCCGCCCGCGAGGCGATTGAGCAGAAAAAGTGGCAGGAAGCGGACGCCGCGCTGGCGGATATCGGCAAAATTCTCGACGCCGAGTCGGCCTTGATCGTGAACGCGACGGAACAGTTGGAGAATGCGGCGAAATGAAGTCCTAGGTGCGGGTAGCGCGGGTAAGGGTGAAACCACCGGCGCTGCCCCGCATCCGCCATTGGCCCCCGCGCCTGTGGCGCGCTTCGCGAAGCACCCCCACAGTAACGTACACAATGGGCGACAGGGGCGGTTCGCGAACCGCCCCTACGAACGCCGTAGCGGGCCGGGCGCGGGGTTGCGATCTGGGAGATGGCGGGGAGGCCGGGGGGGTGAACTCCTGCTGTTTTTTTCTTTCGTCAGCCAAAATGCGTGCTAGAATCGGCCTCGCAGTTTGGTAATACCGCTGTGTCTCGCGGCAGCCCATCGGCTCATCGGCATCTGCTCTCGCGACCCACGGGATTACGCGGGGTGTTTGTCTTCACGCATCGTCCCTGCTTCTCAAATTGCCATTTCAGGAACGGATATTGTCAGGACTGAATGGAGATGTGTTTTGGGGCTGCGCGTGTGATGGAATCACCTCCTGCCCAGGTGGGGAGGAGAGATTTCATTCACCGGCCTGCCCATACGCGTAACGGGGCTCGCTCTTTTCGGGAAGATTAACGCCGAATGTTCGGGGTCCGCCAGGGTTCGGGGTCCGCAAACAGATAGAGTCGTGCAAATTCACAAGGTGAAGGTGGCGGATCGAGGCCGCCTCACCATCGGGAGCATCTCATGCCGCAAAAGCTGTTCGTGGGGAACCTTCCTCACGAAGTGACAGACAGTGAACTCCAGGAGTTCGTCAGCGCAGCAGGCTTTCAGGTAGGGTCGGCCGTGGTCATTCGCGACAAAACCACGGGACAATCGCGGGGTTTCGGATTCATCGAACTGGCGGAGGGCGAGGACATGGAGCGGGCCATCGCCGGGCTGAATGGACAAACGTTGCAAGGCCGCCGATTGACCGTCAACGAAGCGCGCCCACCGCGTAACGACTTCGGGGGCGGAGGGGGAGGACGTCGCCCCGGAGGTGGTGGAGGTGGCCGTGGCCCTGGCCGTGGGCATTCCGGCGGGGGCGGAGGGGGCGGCGGTCGTCGCCGCGAATGGTAAGATTGCCGATTGACGGTGGTCGATTGACGAATGCTGGTCGATTGCCGGTTTAAAGTTGTCAGTCGCTGTGACGGGTGAATTGCCGAGTGCCAGTTGGTCTTTTCATTCAATCGGCAATCGTCCATCAGCAATCGTCAATTACTCTGAGCCCACCAAGCGACGGTAAACGTACCGAAGCTGCTGTTGTGTGTCATGCAGCTTCGCGGCCAGCGTCTGCCCCTCCGCGATCAGGTTCCAGCGGTGCGCTACGCTTTCGGCGGTCTCCGCGTAGGCTTCGTTTTCCGGCAAGCCGCTGGGCGCTTTCCCCGTAACCAGCCGGATAATGTGGTCCACGGAGCGCAGGAATCCGGCGCTTTCGGTCAACAGGGTAGCGTCCTCGGCGGAAATGGCGTCGGCAGCCCGCAGGGCAGCAATCTGTTCCGCCATGTTTGCTCCCGGCAAAGCCGCTACGCGGCTCCGCAATCGTGTGTAGGAAACGGCAAAGTCCACATCGTAATAACCCCCGGGGGCGGTTTTGGTGTTGCTGCTCGGCACCGCCACTTCCCGTTCCAGCCGCCGCCGCATCTGGTGGAGTTCCCCTTCGAAATCACCGTAGGTTGAAAACCTGTCGTAAATCGCCGCCTGGAGCCGATCCACCACCGCCCGCCCGAGTGGCGAATTTCCGGCCAGCGGGTGGGCCTTTAGATAGGTGAGCAACTCCCACGCCTGCGCGTCCTCGGCAATGTAGCGGAGAAGCCCCTCCAAGGTCACCACCAGTTCCCCTTCCTGCCCGCGCGGACGCAAGCGGGTGTCCACGGGGAATAACACGCCATCGCGGGTGTAGCTGGAAAGCACCTCAATCGTCTTCTCGGCCAGGCGGGTCCAGTGTTCCAAGTCCTCCCTTTTCGCCTCCGACCCGGCCACAAAAACCAAATCGGCGTCGGAAGCCAAATCAAACTCACTCAGCCCCAGGCGGCCCATGCCCAGAACGACGAAGGGCACATCGCCTTCGGTGGGCAACTTTTCGCGCATCCAGGAACTGAGCGCAATCACCTGGGCGCTGGAGATGGAACGCGCGGCATTGACCGTCCAACGCTTCAACATCGGGAACGCGGAGCCGCCGGCCGCCAAGTCCACCGTGCCCAACTTCAGGAGCCCGGCGCGGTATTGGCGCCGCAAGATGGCCATTTTTTCGCGCAGATCGAGCCCCGCTTCCGAGGCCCAGGCATACGCTTCCGGCACGGAGAAAGTTTCCAGGCCCATATCCAATTGCCCCGCCGCCCCATCATCGGAGGGCACGAGTTCAGCGGAAAACAGGACTTCCAGGTCCTCGGGATGATGCACCAACAGTTCCGTCAAGTAGGCACTCGATCCCACCACTTCAATGGCCCGCCGCAGGATGGACGGCTGGGTGCGCGCCGGGGCAAATCGTTCCGGTGAATTGGCCATGGCCGTCAGCAGGCGGATCGTATTACGTCGCGCGCGCTCCGGCAGATCCGCTTCGCGCACGAGGCGGGCCACTTCCGGGGCCTGAACATCCAGGAAGCTCAACAGCGAGTCAAACGACGGGCGTCCGGAATCGGGTGGGAAGGTGGGAGCAGGCTTGAGCTCAAAAGCTGTTCCCGGGACGTCCGCGTCCCCGGGGTGAATCACGCGCTGGTAAATTTCATCCACCACCGCGAAGGCTTCGCGGACCTTGCGCAGAAGAACATCGCCCCGGCGCTCGCCCGGCGCGGCCTCCACCCCCGTCCTGCGCCCCAGGCGTTCGAGCGCGCCCGGGTCGGCGGGAAGCCGATGCGTTTGCTGGCCCGCTTCCATCTGGACGCGGTGCTCCACCTTGCGCAGGAACTCGTAAGCGGCCGTCAACGCAGCGTAATCGCGATTGGAGAGCCAGCTTTTGTCGTTGAGTTTGCGCAGGGCAAAGAGGGTTCCTCCCGAGCGCACCCAGTGATCCTGCAATCCGTGCAGCCGCTGCAAGCATTGCACCAGGAATTCGATGTCGCGGATGCCCCCACGATGGCGCTTGACGTCAATCGCCTGCCCGCGGCTTTCGCGCAGTTTTTTGGAGATCCTTTCGCGCGAAAGCAGGATGCTTTCCACCGCCACAAAATCCCCGGGCGAGCGATAAACATATTCCTCCACGCTGCGCAGGAAGTCGCGGGTCAGCCGGGCGTCGCCGGCGGAATGGCGCGCCTTGATGAGCATCTGCAACTCCCAGTCCCGCGCCCGGTGTTCGTAATACTCCCGGGCGGAATTCAGGGAAATCGCCAGGTCGCCCTGCTCGCCCTCGGGGCGCAGCCGGAGGTCCACGCGGAAGACCTCTCCCTGCGACGTCACCTGGGTAATGGTGCGCGTGATGGCATGCGCCACGTGCACAAAATACTCCTTGTTGGTAATGATCGACTCGCGCTCGTTTCCCCCCGCCGTCTCGCCGTCGTGGGAATAAAGGAAGAGCAGATCAATATCGGAATTGTAGTTCAGCTCGTTTCCGCCCAGCTTGCCGAGAGAAACAATGCTGAAGCCCGCGCGCACGATGCGGCCCTGCGCATCACGGTACTGCGGTTGCCCGTAACGCTTTTCCAGCTCGCGGTCACAAAACAGGTAGGCGTCGGAAAGAATCACATCGGCGAGAGTGGAAAGCTCCAGCGTCGTCTCGCCCAATGTCGACAGGCCCAACACATCCTTCAGGACGATGCGAAGATAGTTTCGCCGCTTGAAGCGCGCCAGGGAGGCCGCCAGCCACGGGTCGGGATTGGTGGTGGAAAACCGTGCGAAGTCCTGCATCAGGTCTTCTTTGGATTTCAGCTTGGTGAAATTCCGGTCGCGCGCGAACTGCACCACCAATTGCGGTTCCGACAACAAAGTCTCCGCCAGGTATCCGCTGTAACCAAAAATGGCAATGAGATAGGAGAGGGCGGTGGGGTGGCGAGCCAACTCCCCCAGAACCTGCGGTGGCGCGGCCCGCGCATAGCGCTCCAAAAGGTTAAGCGCCCCGTCAGGATCGGGCGACGGGGAGAGAAGCGAAGCCAGAGGGGTCAGCAGCGTGGGCGCCAACTGCTCCTCCAGGCGCTCCAAGTTGCCGGAGGCTTTGCCGCGATCTTCAAAGTCTATGGCCGCGAAGTCCGGTCGCATTCGGGAGATTATAGCTTGGATTGAAAAAGTCCGTGGTCCGTTGTCAGTAGTCAGTGGTTCGTGGTCCGTGGTCAGCTATAAGTGATCGATTAATCGCTGTCCGTTGGAGGTCAAGGCTGAGTACGGGTAGACGAATAACGCGCCGCACTAAAGCAGAAATGGCCGCCAGAACGTCATCGAGTGACGTTCCGGCGGCCGGGAACTGCAACTCGCCGCTGTCACGAAACGGCGGGCGACGGGCAACTGACTACGGACAACGGACCACTGACAGTTTTCTTTAAATGTCGTAGTACAGCGCGAACTCGTACGGGTGCGGGCGCGTATTCACGGCCTGCACTTCGTTCTTCATTTTATATTCGATCCAGGTTTCGATCAGTTCCTCGCTGAAAACGTCGCCTTTGAGCAGGAAGTCGTGGTCCTTCTCCAAGGCGCGCAGCGACTCCTCGAGCGAGCCGGGCATCGAGGGGACAGCTTTCATTTCCTCGGGGCCGAGATCGTAGATGTCCTTGTCCAGAGGCTCGCCGGGATCGATCTTGTTTTCCACTCCATCAATCCCCGCCATCATCATGGCCGCAAAGGCCAGGTAGGGGTTGCAGGAGGGATCGGGGGGACGGTATTCCACGCGCTTCGCCTTGGGATTCGCCGAGTACATGGGAATGCGGCAGGCCGCGCTGCGATTACGCCGTGAGTAGGCAAGGTTGACGGGCGCTTCGAACCCTGGCACCAGGCGCTTGTAGGAATTCGTGGTGGGGGCAATCAAGGCCGCGAGCGCCGGAGAGTGCTTTAGCAGCCCTCCAATGTAATGGAGCGCCATCTGGCTCAGGCCTGCGTAACGGTCACCCGCGAAAAGCGGCTTGCCCTCTTTCCAGAGGCTTTGGTGAGAGTGCATACCGGAGCCATTATCCTGATAAATCGGCTTGGGCATGAAGGTCACCGTTTTGCCGTACTGGTAGGCGACGTTGCGAATGATGTATTTGTAAATCATCATTCCATCCGCGGATTTCACCAGGGAATTGAAGCGCTGGTCAATTTCCGCTTGCCCGCCGGTGGCCACCTCGTGGTGATGGCACTCGATGTCGAGCCCCGCCTTCTCCATCGTCAGGACCATCTCGCTGCGCAAATCCTGGTAATGATCGGTGGGCGGAACCGGGAAGTAACCTTCTTTGTAACGCGGCCGGTAGCCGAGGTTGTCCTTCTCGCGGCCGGAATTCCAGCGGCCTTCCTCGGCGTCAATAAAGTAATAGCCATGTTGCTGGGCTTGATCGAAGCGGATGTTGTCAAAGATAAAGAACTCCGCTTCCGCTCCGAAGTAGGCCTTATCCGCAATGCCCGTGTAGGCAAGGTAGGTTTCGGCTTTCTTGGCAACATTCCGGGGATCGCGGACGTAATGCTGCTTGGTGACGGGGTCAACGATGTCGCCGATCATCACCAGGGTGGGTGTATCGGTAAAGGGATCGAGCATGTACCAGCTCGGGTCAGGCACCAGCAGCATGTCGCTTTCATGAATGGCGGCCCAACCGCGGATGCTGGAGCCGTCCATTCCAAACCCCTCCTCGAAGGAGGCCTCTTCCAATTCGTGAATGGGATAGGAAACGTGATGCCACAGGCCCGGCAGGTCTGTGAAGCGTAGATCCACAATTTTGACGTTGTTGGCGGCTGCAAACTCTAACACGGCTTTCGGGTTCATTTTCCCTCCATAAAAAGATTTTTTCCCTCTTATCAGGAAAACTTATGCAGGCTGTACTGAGACGAAGCGTCAACATATCCCGCACTTTGAATTTAGTCAAGCCCCTTTGGAAGCCGCATTTTTAGCGGTTCCGAGAGGCGTGCGATGACAAGGCTCCGGCTCGGTGGAAAGTGGCGGGAGAGCACGGCGTCCCTAGGGCGGATGAGTCTTCGCGGGGGACGTTATGCCGATGCCGGGCACGGTTTAAACCGCGATTCGATCGGCGCGGCTTGAAATAGCACCCCGAAGGGAGTAAATCTGAAGGCGGCTTGCGAATTCTGAATTATAGGAAGATTACCGTGAGAGGTCTCTGGCAGAACATACCCTATACCATTCGCGTCCTGGGCAAGAATCCCGGCTTCACGGCGGTCGCGGTACTCTCGCTCGCCCTGGGAATCGGCGCGAATACCGCCATCTTCTCCCTCCTCAATGCTCTGCTCCTTCGTGACCTGCCCGTCTGGCGTCCGGAACGCCTGGTGGAGCTTTCCGTGCTTCGCCGGGGCGACAAGATCATGTTTTCCTTTCCGATGTTCAGGGAAATCGAGCGAGGTCAAAAAGTATTTTCCGGCTTAATCGGCTGGAGCTTCGGCGAGGCGACCAATGTGGAACTCAACGGCGCACTCTCGCAAGCCGAGGTCCGCTCGGTAACGGGGAATTACTTTTCCGAGTTGGGCGCCACTCCTCTCCTGGGAAGATTGATCTTGCCGGAAGACATGAATGCTCAGAGAAGTGGAGCATCTCCGGTGGCCGTGCTCAGCTACGAGTTCTGGCAGCGCCGCTTCGGCGGTGCCATGGATGTTGCCGGCAAAGAGATCTCGATCGATGGCCGGCCGTTCACCATCATCGGCGTCACCCGGAAGTGGTTTACCGGCATGGCGACCGGCGAGCCGGCAGACGTGACGATTCCCATGAAGAGCACCGATGACCGTTCACTCCTATGGGTATTCATCACCGGCAGGTTGAAGGAGGGTGTCACCGTGGCGCAGGCTCGAGCGCAACTGCAATCGCTCTGGCCTGCGGTGCTCCATGCCGCGGCTTCCACCGAGACTCCCGGACTGCGGCGTCAGTCGTTCTTGTCGATGGGTTTGGACGTGGCGTCAGCCGCCACCGGCGTTAATGCCGCGCTGCGGTCGAGATTTACGCGGCCGCTCTATGTGCTCATGGGAATTGTGGGATTGATCCTCGTACTCGCCTGCGTGAATCTGGCGAGCCTGATGCTGGCGCGCGCCGCCGCACGCAGTAATGAAATGAGCGTGCGAGTGGCTCTGGGAGCAAGCCGCTGGGCGCTCACCCGCCAGGTATTGACCGAAAGCCTGGCGCTTTCCGTCTCGGGAGGGCTGCTGGGGATGGCGTTCGCGTTCTGGGGGAGCCGCTTGCTGGTGGCTCTCATGACGCAGGGATATCTCACACCCGTCTGGCTCGACCTGAGCCCTGATGGGCGCGTGCTCTCTTTCGCCGCGGCGGTGGTCATCCTGACCGGAATGCTGTTTGGCCTCGCTCCGGCATGGCGCTGCGCGCGAGAAGATCCAGCTTCTGTCCTGCAACAAAACACTCGGGCCGTGGCAGGCGCGACGGGGAAGTTGGGCAAGGCTCTCATCGTCACGCAGGTTGCCCTTTCCCTTACCTTGCTGCTGGGCGCCGGACTTTTGGCGCGAAGCTTCCAGAAGCTGTGTTCTATCGACCCCGATCTCAAGGAGAGCGTGCTCGATGTTGGCCTTTATCCCCGGCCGGGCGGATACCAGAACCTCGACATGAACACATATCATCGGCAGCTTATCGAACGGATCGCCGGCCTGCCGGGTGTGAATTCGGTTGGCTTTTCGGACCTTTCCGTAGGTGTCGGGAGAAATTGGCAGGACACCGTCTCCACGATGTCCGATGCTTTAAGCCCCGGCGCGGGCGTGACGGCGGGTGTGGCGATGGTCTCCCCAGGTTTCTTGCGAACGCTCGGAATCAGCCTGGTTCGTGGGCGTGATTTTGACTGGACTGACGACGAGCGCCACCCGCGCGTCGCCATCATCAGCAGTGCCCTGGCGGGGCGGCTATTCCCGGCAGGCCAGGCCAGCGGGCAGCACGTTCGGTTCGGCTTCATGCCCGAACTTCAGGATCTTGAGGTCGTGGGCATCGCGAACAACGCCCGGATTTTCGATCTGCGCAATGCAGCCGCGCCGGTTATTTACCTTCCCTATCCTCAGCATCCGAAATGGACGGAGCAAGGCGATCTCCTTGTGCGGACCAGGGTGGCTCCGGAAGCACTGGCAAGGACCGTGGGACACGAGATCGAGTCGGTGGGACACGAATATCCTCTGAGCACCAAAACCATTGCCCAAGAGGTCAGCCAGGCGCTGGTGGAAGACCGTGTCATCGCCATGCTCTCCGGCTTTTTCGCGGCCTTAGCGCTCTTGCTGGCATCGGTCGGCCTGTACGGATTGATGTCCTATGCCGTTACCCACCGAACCCGCGAAATCGGCATTCGCGTGGCGCTCGGCGCGCAGCGGGCGACGGTTCATTGGCTGGTGCTGCGGGAAGCGCTGACGCTTGGACTAATTGGAATAGCCCTCGGCATTCCCTGCGCGCTGACCGGCAGCCGCCTCATCGCGAGCATGCTTTTCGGAATTTCATCGGGCGACTTGCCAACCCTCACCTCAGTTTGGGCTTTGCTGCTCGCCGTGGCCTTGTTGGCCGGTTACCTGCCAGCGCGGCGGGCATCGCGCATCGACCCCATGGACGCCCTGCGGTCGGAATGAGAGAAAGTAGCGCGGACACCACGATCAATACCTGCGAAACAGCGCAAGAACCAAAATGCGTGTGCTTCCCTTGAAGTCGGGCCGGGAAGGCGGCCTTGACAATGTAGCTTCATCAAGCTACATTGAAGTCATGAAAAGCGTGGGCCTCCGGGAATTGAAGAATCGTTTGAGCGAGTACGTTCGGGAAGTTCGGTCCGGCGAGGGTGTGCTGGTGACGGATCGCGGGGACGTGGTCGCAGAACTCATTCCGCCAGGCCAAGGGAGGGATGCGGAAGGCGTCCCTGGGGGACTGGCGGCGCTCGCGCGGCGCGGACAAATCACGCTGGGCGCGTCAAATAATGCGGCGGTGTATCCCAAGCTCCCGCGCCTCCTCAAGCGACCCCGAGCCACGGAACTCCTCAATGAGGAGCGTGGCGCCCGATGAAGCTTTATGCGGAGTCCAGCGCCGTGCTCGCCTGGCTGCTGGGGGAAGAGGGCGGCGGCCCGGTGCGCGAGGCGCTCCGCCGCGCCGAGTTGGTGACGGCCTCCGATCTAACGCTCGTGGAGTGCGATCGCGTGCTGATTCGTGCCGTCACGCTTGGAGAAATCGATGAAGCCACGGCCGCCGATCGACGCGCGCACTTGAATGCCGCGGCCGCCTTCTGGCACTTGTGGCGAGTCAGTTCGGAGATTCTGGACCGGGCGAGGTATCCATTTCCCGCCGAGCCCGTCCGTACCCTTGACGCGATCCACTTGGCGTCGGCATTGGCCGTGCGTTCCGTTGTACCCGGCGTGGAACTCCTGAGTCTTGATGATCGCATGCGCAGAGCCGGGGCGCAGCTCGGATTCCGGCTTCAGCCGCAGTGAGCTATACCGGGGAGAGGCCGGGCACGGGACGCTCAGCTCTGCTGGTTACGGCTTTTGTGATCGCGCCTCCCCCTACCCATAGGAAATTTCAGTTCCAAACCTTAAATATTCCGCCGGTTTTCGGTCATTTAGTCTACGGCTAGCGTGGTTATGGCTGGGCTATTGCAGGCGTATTACATGGGCAACCGCGCCTGGGTGAGAATACTCACCTTGGCTAGATGCCGCAGGCTAGGAGACAGATGGAAGTGGCTGAAAAAAAGAACCTCCGGTGATGTATATGAAAACATTAGGGAGCAAGCTCAGGAAAATAAGAAAGTGCAACATGCTCCGGGGATGTGTATGAAAACAAAGGAGACCATGACAATATGTCTGGCCAATTACACGTCTCTTACACGAATCCACACGAGTTTTACCGTAATTGACAAAATCGGCCGGGCTGTTTGGCCGAAGACGCACGAATTACGCGACAAATCGTGCCGATCCTCAGGATCATTAATAAGCGACTCCGGTTTTCACCGGATGTGGCGCCTTATCAATGCCTTCGCGAAGGTCCGGCAGGAGATTCTGAAAAAAAAGATGTTAGAAAAGTACGTTCGAAGTAGGAATGTGTATGAAAACAAACAAAACTAGGACTAAATGCCCGGAAATATTTCGGACATTTACGACTTAGTTTCGGACATTTTCGGCAAACCGACACGATTTTTGCAGAAAAATGCGGTTTTGTGGTGACAATTTGCCAGCTCGATTTCGAACGTACCGCCGCCATCTTGGAGGTTCAGCGCCGGCGGGTAGCCGGCCCGAAATCAGGACACCATGCGGAATCATACCGACTTGCCGAAAACTCACGATCCTGTTATTTTAGTCGTGCATTTGCCGCATATTTCATATCTCGCGAAGCGAAACGGTTCGGTTTCCTTGGGCCGTCGCATGGCTTCCGGGTGGTGGCTTGTTTAGCTCCGGCCACTGCGAAGGGGAGAAATAACGATGGTTACATTTCCGAATCGAGTCGTGTTCGTGGGCTTTGGAGCGGTGGCGCGCTGCACGCTTCCCATCCTGCTCAATCACGTGAATATCGATCCCAAACGCATCACGGCGATTGACTTCGACCAGGTCGACGAAGCCCTGAAGCCCTGGATCGCCCAGGGCGTGACTTTCGTCAAGGACCGCGTGACGCCGGAGAACATGGGGAGCCTGTTGGGGAAGCATTTATCCGCCGGAGATTTGCTGATTGACCTGGCGTGGAATATTGATTGCTGCGAAATCGTGCAGTGGTGCCACGACCGGGGCATCATGTACATCAACACTTCGGTGGAACTATGGGATCCCTACGCTGGCGCCCCCCACAAACACCCGACGGAGCGAACGCTCTACTGGCGCCACATGAATTTGCGCAGGATGATTGCCAAGTGGAGTGAGCCGGGGCCGACGGCCGTGATCGAACACGGGGCGAACCCCGGCCTGATCAGCCATTTCACCAAGCAAGCGCTGCTTGATATCGCAGAGAAAGCGCTGGCGAAAAAGAAATTCAGCGGGGCGCAGGCGGAGGAGATTGCCCATCACGCCAAGGCCGGGAGCTTTAACCACCTGGCCCGCCAACTCGGCGTCAAAGTCATTCATTGCAGCGAGCGCGACACGCAGATTACCAACCAGCCCAAACAGGTGAACGAGTTCGTCAACACCTGGAGCGTGGAGGGCTTCCGGGAAGAAGGAACGACCACCGCCGAGATGGGCTGGGGCACCCATGAAAAGGAGTTGCCCGCTTTCGCTTACGAGCACCCGGAAGGCCCCAAGAGCCAGATCTGCCTCGCGCGGATGGGCATCAACACCTACGTGGCCAGTTGGGTGCCACCGACCCACGACATCATCGGTATGATCGTTCGCCACGGCGAGGCTTTCACCATTACTGAGAAACTGACCGTGTGGGAAGACGGCAAGGCGGTTTACCGCCCCACGGTCCACTACGCTTATTGCCCGTGCGATTCGGCCATTGCCTCGCTCCATGAGCTGCGTGGCTACGACTACCGGCTGCAACCAAACATCCGCATCATGACCGATGAGATTACCAGCGGCGCCGACATTCTGGGAGCGCTGGTGATGGGACACCCCTACCAATCGTGGTGGACCGGCTCCGACCTCGACATCGAGGAATCGCGCCGCCTGGTGCCGCACCAGAACGCCACCACCATGCAGGTGGCCGTCTCGGTGGTCGCCGCCTGCCTGTGGATGGTCGAGAACCCGCGGCGGGGGCTGTGCGTGCCGGACGATCTGCCCCACGATTTTGTGCTGGGCGTCAGCAAGCCCTATCTGGGCAAGTGGGTTTCCGTGGCCTCGGATTGGACCCCGCTCAAGCACTACTCCAACTTTTTCCACGGATTTAACAAGCCACAGCTCGACACCTCCGACATGTGGCAGTTCAAGAACTTTTTGATTACGGAAGGCGATGGGATATGAAATCCGGCGCGGCGTGAGGGAACTTACGAGACTCGCAATGACGCACCCTGCGCGCCAGGATCGCGATTGACCGAAACCGATAGCCCATGGAAAAAAAGAAACTGATCCAATTGGCGAAGAAGCACGGCACGCCGCTGGTGGTGGTGGACCATAGAGTGCTGCGGAAAAATTACACGCAATTCCGCAAGTACCTGCCGCGCGTCCAGGTCTACTACGCAGTCAAGGCGAACCCCGACCCGGCGATCGTGCGAACCTTCTACGAGGCCGGAGGCAGTTTCGATGTCGCCAGCCTGGCCGAGTTCCTGACCGTTCACGAAATGATCAAGGATCTGCCGGCGAAGGAGCGGCAGGATTTCATCTGGGATCGCATCATTTACGCGAACCCGATTAAAGCGATTGAAACGCTCGAGCAGTTGGATCCCTATAAGCCCCTGGTCACCTATGATAACCGCGAGGAGGTGATCAAGATCGCCCGCCATGCGCCGCACGCGGGCCTGGCGCTGCGGCTGAGTGTTCCCAACACCGGATCGATGGTGGAGCTGTCGAGCAAGTTTGGCGCCTCACCCGGCGAGGCCGTGGACCTGATGGCCTTCGCCCACGATAACAACCTTGTGGTTGAGGGGCTGAGCTTTCACGTGGGCAGCCAGTGCACCAACCTGGCAAACTACAGCCAGGCCCTGCACCTGGCCGCGAACATTTTCGCGGAGGCCCGGACGCGGGGCTTCAACCTCAAGCTGCTCGACATCGGCGGAGGTTTTCCCGCCCACTACGACGAAGCCATCCCACCCTTCCGGAGATTTGCCAAAACGATCACCTCCGAGTTGAACCGGCTGTTCCCCGAACCAATCGAAATCCTCGCTGAGCCCGGGCGTTTCCTGGTGGCCACGGCCGCCACCGCCATCGCCCAGATCATCGGCAAGGCCGTCCGCGAAGGCAAACTTTGTTATTATCTCAATGACGGCGTCTATCACACCTATAGCGGCCAGATTTTTGACCACTGCCAGTACCGCA
>Ga0326727_10005548_pt1 | contig 35904 bp, 31 predicted proteins | sample MB2enrmetagenome_FD_207643 | JGI IMG/M metagenome (GOLD analysis project Ga0326727, IMG submission 207643) | Lab enriched peat soil microbial communities from McLean, Ithaca, NY, United States - MB29MY | ecosystem: Environmental > Terrestrial > Soil > Wetlands > Peat | place: USA: New York...
AATTGCGATGCTTAAGATGGGCGCCAGGATTAAAGAGTTCAGGGAGAACAGCCACCTCACTTTGGAGGACCTTGCCGGGCAGACGGATATAGACAGAGAGGTTCTTTCACGGATTGAGAACAGTGAGTTCTCCCCTCCCCTCGCAACTCTTTTAAAGCTTGCCAACGCGCTTGACGTGGAGATTGTCAATTTCCTTCAAGGAAGAGCCAGCGTCGAGAAAATCGCCATCACACGCCGGAATGAAAGGGTTCGCTTAGGTCGGCGGCCTCATCACCGCCAGGGGGAAGTCGATTACATTTACGAGGCGCTCGAAATCAAGCAAAACTTCAGGCATATGGATCCCTTCATGGTGGAGTTTCCCTTTAAGGATATCAGCGAGATGGTTTTCAACAGCCATGAAGGAGAAGAATTTCTCCACGTATTTAAGGGGACGGTGGAATTTCGATCGACCGACCGCGTGGAGGTGCTCAATGCTGGAGACAGCATCTATTTCCAGTCGGATGTCAGCCACAGCTTTCGAAGCCTTGGCGAATTACCCGCCAAGGCGATCGCGGTGATTTGGAGCAAACGGGAGTGAACTCACGATCTTAGATTGCAGATTTTAGATTGCAGATTGCCCAAATCTAAAATCGCCCAATCAAAAATCTAAAATTTCTAAACTCCTTCAGCCTTAATCTCTGCCTTTCGGTTTCCACTCCTTTGCAAGGCGTTGCGCCTCTGCTATCTCGGTTGGGGACATGCGCCAGGCTACCGAATCCAGGCGCTTTTAAGCGTCCGCGTCCCCATGTGCGAACGCCGAACTAAGCCACATGTGGGCCTGGACGAAATCCCGCGGCACGCCCTGGCCCTCAGTGTACATGGTCCCCAGAGCACTCTGCGCCTCCGGGAAATCTTTTCCCGCTGATTTGCGGAGCCATGTCGACGCCACCGCATAGTCCTCCGGGACCACTTCCCCTTTCGGGACTTAAAGAGTTTCTGTATCTTGCCAACATCGTAACTCTCCGATTTCTCAAGATATGATTAGCTTATAGAATCCTCCTGATAATTTCACCTCGGGAAATCTGGTTTTCAAGGCACCAAAATGGCGGGAGGGTCTCGGCCGTGACGAAAGTGGAGATTGTTGTTTTAAAAATTAGTTGCAAGTGGTAGGTCGCCTTGTAACTTTACGTTTTGATTAAAAAATGGGTCCTTCAGATATGCCAATAAATAGTAGTAATGGTCTGCAACAGGATTGAGAGGTCTGAGTTATATAGCACGCGCCACTTTGGACCATAACCGCCCGTTTTGCATCAAGTGTCGGAAACATCGCTAATTGATTCCGCTCACCGCCCGGCTTTGTCGAGCACACCATCTTTCAGGTCGTGGCAAACTCCACATATGATCTGAAAAATATGTGGAGTTCAGAGGTTCGTTTTTCTCAAGGATAGATGTAGCAACTTTTTCGCCTGCGTTCTGGATTATGGCAAACGTAGTTGTCGGGCGACTAAGCTATCTCACTACACCAGCACGTTCTTACGACAAACTGAGGTAGACGGGTGTTGCCCGCTAGTTCCAGGTCCAACAAGAGCTCACGGCAGATCATGCCACCGGATTACCTGTTTTGCTGGTCCAGTTCCATGCAAGGCACAGCTGCCTCAACAGGGCACAGCGCCCTTCCTCAGGGTTCTCGGCGAGCGACTAACTCAATTCAGTTCTAAGAGAAAAACTTATTCGCAAAATGGGTCACATTGCTCATCACAACATCTGTGAAGTTTTTCCAGGCAACTCGGATGGGGCTCGTCCTTGGGGTGGTACTACAATTATTCTGACGTACAATTAAATCTTATCGTCCAGGGGGTGTTGGATTGAAGACTTGAATAATCGAGCGTCCCTGAACCGTCAAATACTTTAGGTACTGCAATTACGTTCAAGTGATTTCGTGTAACCTCTTTGAGGACCTTGACTTCTCCTCCGTCCGAGATTTCAAAAGTGCATTTCGGGTTATCGGATTTCATCCGTCCGAGAAACCATACTATAAATTCCACCGAGGGCAAACCATCGCGTCCACCTTCGGGATTAGCATGTGCATCCACTACGGCGTAAGGCATTTCCCGTGTGCAACCGTTTTCCCAGTCCTTGCCCACCGCGCCGTAGCGCTTATAGTCGTACTGAAACTCGCCCGTCAGTTGATCAAATGGTCCCTTTGGCACATAGCATCCTCCGCCTCGGCCTTGCGCGGTAAATGGCCGTGTAACTAGTATCAGTGTGATTATGAGGCAACAAGCGCCTATCAGTACATAGATTTTTCGCACAATGATTGCTTCCTTCCTGTTGAGACTACATCCTCGATGCTATTCCCAAAGGGCTTAGCAGCCCCCCCCCCAGGTGCACGTCGGAACGATTCAACCAGCCGTCGCCAAGTACGATTTGTCATTTGACCTCTATCTTGACAAGGATTTCTTCCGTCGAGGCCACAGGCTTACCGCTCTTTATCGCCGGCATAAACCGCCACTGCTTGAGGCTATCCAGCAATATTCTATTAAGACGTGGAAAGGGAGTCGGCTTGGCGAGTTCCACCTCTGCGCTGCCATCCACGGCGATATGGAAGCGCGCCAGTGCAGCCGATTTGAACGCTTCCGCCCGCAGGTCTTCCGGAATTTGCGGCATCGGTTTGACAATTGCCCGGGCCCCGCTGTTCGCGTACAGGTCACCCCGAGACGAGCCCTTCGGATCATTTGAGCCAGTCTGGGAGCTGCTGTTCGACGAGGTGTTCTCCGCAGCCGGGGCATTCTCCATGGGCGCGGTAAGGGTGTTACCGGACGAGTCGGGGGCGGCGCTGGTTAACACTTTTGACTTCTGGGGCGCCGGTTTCTGCCTGGGGCGGGGAGTGACCTTAGGCTTCTCAGGGACCTGCCGGGGCACGACCGGGGGCGGCGGTTCGGGCTGTTCCACGGCGGCAGGCAGCCCAGGCTCGATGGTCTCCGTCGCAACCGGAGCGGGCACTTCGATCAACTGCGCATCGATGGGAGACTGTGCCGCCGGCCGATACGTGGGCTTGTACATAAAATATGCCGCCCCCCATAAGGCCGCCGTCAAAATCAGCAGGGCCGCCGGCAGCGTCCAGGGGAGGCGGCGCCAGGGGCTATCCATACTCCGGAACGTCCTCATTGAGATAGCCTCACTCGACATGTTTGACCGCAATCAGAAAATGCTGCGCTCCCGCATCGCGGGACTGTATCATCGCCTGGACGGTTATGCCGTTGGGCGCTGAACTGTCGGCAGCCACTATGACGCTCGAGTCCGGCCCGTTGAGCATCGGTTTCAAGGTGGCGGCAAGCGTCTCCAGGGTCACCGGGGTCTCGTCCAGCAGGATGCGGCTGTCCTGGGTGATGGTAAGCGTCACCGGGGTCTTGGGCTGCATGGGTTCGGCGCGCCCCTGGGGGAGATTTACCGCCAGCGAATGCAGGTTCTGCATTGACAGTGAAGCAAGCATGAACGTGACGAGCAAAAAGAACATCACGTCTATCATCGGGATGATCTCGATTCGGCCGCGCCGGTGTTGGCGGGTTTTACGCAGTTTCATTGGCACACTCCTGCAGACCATTAGCCATGCGGATGTTGTCCACCATTCGCGTTCCCAGCCGTTCCATTTCGTCGAGCACCTGCGACTGCCGGCGCGAAAAGAAATTGAACGCAAACAGGGCAACTACGGCAATGAAGAGACCCAACGCGGTCGCGATCAGGGCTTGGGCCACCCCTGCCGTCACTCCGGTTGGATCCACCAGGCCGTTGTTGCCGATCAGGTTGAAGGCATGCATCATCCCGGTGATCGTTCCAAGCAGTCCTAAGAGAGGGGCGGCTGTGACGATGGTTTCGAGCACCCACAAACCCCGGCCCAATGCCTTCTCGATCAACTGGGCCTCATCGCCGGCGCGCGATTCCACCCACCAGACCGGCTTGCCGCGGTTATCCATGACCTCTCGGAAAAACCGCCTGAAGTAGTTTCGCTGATTGATCCCTGTCAACTGCTGCTCCAAATCCGACCAGGAAAAATCATAAGTTTCGACAAGTTCAAGCGTTTGCCCCGGAAGGCGCACGTACCGCAGATAGACGAACGCCTTGTCGAGTATGACTACCGCCGCCAGAATCGCGAGCAGCAACAAGGGATAGACCATAGCACCGCCGAATTTCAACGCTTCCAAAGCTTCATGTATTGCTTGCATCGTAAACCTCTGTATCCAATGGATTGTTGTGGAGGGGAACTATTTCCCCTCCGTGAACCGTTAAAATATATATTTAAGCCCGCCGAATAACCCAATCCGCGGCCCGTACTGCGGTGCGAACACTCCGATTCCGCTTCCGCTCCTGATTTCATTGACTCTGTCCAAAACGTTGAGGACGACAATACGGGCCTCTATGGGGCCGCAGTTCCCCAGCACGAACTTACGCTTCACCCCCGGATTGATCTGGAGGCTGTACGGCACTGATCCCGTGTTTGCAAAACCGCTCCGCAAGCCGCTTCCGTAAGTGGCATCTACGGTGAATAGCGTTTCCAACCAGCGATATGAGACACCGCTGGAAGCGGTAAAGAGCTGGTCGTGGTCAGTGTGAATCCAGTTGTTGGCGATATAGTCCAACTCGGCCTGACTGAAGTTATATTGTCCTGAGGTGACCTCTTTGGCCAGGCTCTGGGTGACGGCAAGATTGCCGTATGCGGCAAAATTGCCGGTCTTGTAATTAACGGTCGTCTCTACGCCTTCGATCCTCCCCTGTGCATAATTGAAGGGGGAAAAGATCAGGGCCTGACCGAACTGTCCCTCGTCGATCAGGTCCGTGGTAATCTTGTAGAAGCCATCGATGCCAACGGTCAGTGCGGGGGTGATCTTCTGGATTACGCCGACATCGAAATAATGGGACCGTTCCGGCAAAACGGGTGAATTCTCAGGGACCGCAGCAGCATTGGATGTGTTGTCGTACAGTGACACTGTCTTCTGTAAGATCAGCTCGGTCGGGGGCGGCGTAAAGTATCGGGCATAGCCGGCGTGCAGCGTGGTATCCGGCGTGACCTTGTAAACCACTCCCAGACGGGGACTCAACTGGTCGGCTGTCACATAGGCGCTCATATAGTCAAACCGTAGCCCATAGTTCACCGTCCATTTGTCGAACGGCTTCCACTCGTCCTGGACGTATACGCTACCGAGGGTGTTGCCGTTCTTGGGTTCGATGTCCTTGATCGTGATTGGCCCACCGGAAACAGTTCCGTTGACCTCCGGGAAAACTGTGGAGATATTGTTGCTTTGAGTGCTTTCGTCGCTCGCTGAAAAGCCCATGCGGATAGTGTGGCAATCATTCAGGCGGTAACTTCCGTCACCCTGTAATCCATTGCTGAGACTGCTTTGGAAAACATTCGATGCTACACCGTTGAAAACGAGGTCGCCAATGGGATCAGGAGTGAAATGGACGCTCGTGTAACGGCTGATATAAGATATTTGGTAATCTATGTCCGATCCGATGGTGCTTTGATAGCCCAGGACCCCATAACGATTGGTCTCGTACTGCCGCTCGTTCAGATTGGCAGGGTCGAAGCCGGAAATGCCCAACTCGTGCAGAAATACCTGATTGGGAGTTGCTCCCGGATTATTGGGAATTTGAAACCAACCATCGTAGGTGCCGAACATCGTGAATACCCGCGACGTGGGATCGAGCAGGTATGAGGCATACGCAAAGCCCTTGTATTGCTCGGTCTGGTCATGGATCGGGTTGGCGCCGGGGACGGGGTTTTCGATGCCTATATTGTTCTCCAGGAAGGAGCCGGTTGCAAAGTAGTTCAGTTTCCCCTCCGTGCCTCCGAACTCGAAGCTCGGCTGCACGGTGTCGCGGCTCCCTCCGTAGAGATCGACACTCCCTCCTGTCTCATAGATGGACTTGGTTGTTATGTCGACCACCCCCGCCTCGCGGAGGCCGAATTGGGCCGGCAGGGCCCCGGTCAGAAGGTCGATGTTACTGGCAAACCGGGTGTCGAACGCCTGGCCGAAACCGGTAATCCCCTCTGGCAGGATAACTCCGTCAATGCGGTACTGAATATTAGCGTGGTCGCCACGCACATGCAACTGGCCGAACGAGTCATTTGCCACGCCAGGCGCCTGGAGCAAGACCTGGTTGAAGGATGTGTTCTCCCCCTCAGGTAAGGTGGCAATATCATTCTGGTCGAAATTGTAGGTACTGCCTCCGGTCTTTGGTGACAGGCTGTTTCGTGCCTGGTTCAGGCGCTCCGCCTCGACAGCCACCTCCAGTGCTTCCTTGGCTGCAAGGGTCAGCGTCGCAGTGGCTATTGTTCCTGCCTCTACCGTTACAATGGCGGTGCCTGTCTGAAAGCCGGATTTTTCCGCCAGGACCGCATAGGTGCCCGGCTTTACACTCGAAAACACGAAGTGGCCGGCGGCATCACTCTTGGTCTTGCCCTTGACGGTTTCATCGGGTGATTTCAGTATCAGATTTGCCCCGGTCAGGGGTCTTCCCAGGGCGTCCTTGATCGTTCCCTGGATTTCGTTAACAGCTCCGGGGGCCGCATAAACCACGGCCGCCATCATAGTGAAAAGAGCGAGTGTCAATGCGGAGCCCGTAAAGACCTTTATCAATCGCATTGCATTCTCCTGTTATATTCCTTGATGACGTCGAACAGCCTGTAACGCCAGACCGCCCGAGATTATAAAAGTTGCCCTCCCCTCCCACATCAGAAGAAACCGCCGCGCGGACCTGTCCATAGAACAGGGCATTCCGGCAGTTTGTAATGGGTCTGCTCCGCTAACTCCGGTGTGTATAGCGCATGTCCGCCATGGGTAAACAAGACCCTCATGGTGGCGCCTAAACACACCTTCATTTCTTCTGATGAAATGTTTCCAGCTTTTTTTGGTCAGGGCGATTTCGGAGCCTGGAAATTACGCGGGGGAGCCCGATTTGAATACGGAGAGCAACAAGGACAGGCAACGCAGACCGCATTTTCTAAAACGCTAAAGAAAATGTCGGAAACCGGCGGTGAAATTTGAGGAAAATCCTGAAAACCCAGATTTGAATGGTGGGCAACGCAAAAGCAGATAGAACAATCGTCGTGGGATTCTCCATCATCGTGGTGATGAAATGCACACCCCAGAATGGAGATAAAAAAGCAAACAAGGAAGATTAAGTTAAGTTTTCTATTCATCGCGCCAAACTTAACCCGTGGGGCCAGAGCATTCTGGACACAGTCCGAAGAATTCAAGGTGATGCCCATCGACTGCAAAACCTGTCTGCATAGCGATAAGCTTTTCCAGAATCGAGAGGTCGCAATCACCACACTCCACCGCTTTCAAGCAGGAGCGGCAAACAATCATATGGCTGTGCCCGGGCCTTGAGGCAACAAACCTATGCTCACCACCTTGGTCATGCACCCGTTTCAGATATCCCAGATCTTGCAATGCCTTGATTGTGCGGTATACGGTCGCCTGTCCGATTCCTTGCGGGGCGAGGGTCGCCGTGGTTTGAGCGATTGTGTATCCCGCGGAAACGCTCTCGAAAAGCCGCCAAACCTCCTCACGCTGCCGGGTGAATCGCAGACCGGTCTTGTGGAACTGTCGTCGGAGTTCTGCTATACATAATGAGTTATTTTCGCTCATACTTGAGAACCTTTATTAATAGAGTTGGATCGCGTTCCATTGGAATCTGAGACAACGGGTAGCGGATGAACATCAATAACGATAACATTTTTCATTTAGATGATGCAATGCCAAAATGGCTGATCCCAAAAAAATCTGATAAGCCAATCGTCAAAGACGGTCCGGCATCTCCCCTCGGCTGGAGTGTCGGAGTCCGCCTCATCTGGGTCGCTGGAGCCTCGGCCGTCCTCTGGCCATCCGTGGCCTAGTCGATCGACTGGTAGTTGTTGGGGCATTGAATGGACTCCATATACGGGGTGACCACCGCCCCGAGAGAGTCATGACCGCTTGCAACATCGTAACTCTCCGATTTCTCAAGATATGATTTGCTTATAGAATCCTCCTGATAATTTCACCTCGGGAAATCTGGTTTTCAAGGCACCAAAATGGCGAGAGGACCTCGGTCGTCACGAAAGTTGACATTGTTGCCTTAAAAATTAGTTGCAAGTGGTAGGTTACCTTGTAACTTTACGTTTTGATTAAGAAATGCGTCCTTCAGATATGCCAATAAATAGTAGTAATGGTCTGGAGCAGGGAAGAGAGGTCTTCGCCGTTCCAGGGGTGGCTCAAAGCATGCGGAGCAAGGGTACGCACAAGCTTCTCAGGCAGGGCGCCAAGCTGGTTGAAAGCGTCGAAGACGTTCTGGAAGAAATCCGGCCACTCATTCGTCCGGCACAATCCGCACAGCCCCTTTCGTCCATTGGCAAGCGGAACAGCCCAGAGGAAAAAATTTCGCCCTCCCCGTTCAGTGACGAAGCGAACAGCCTTGAGGAAAAGATTCTTTTGAGAATTCTGGATAAAATTCCGAAACATATTGATGAAATAGCTCATGAGGCAAGCTTGCCGGTTCAGCGCACCGCCGCTATTTTGCTCGAACTTGAACTAAGGGGACTTGTCTCTCAGATGCCGGGAAAATATTTTATCTCTGGAATATAATTAAAATTAGATCGAACTAAAGCGTTCAGAATTCAAAGTCACTACTGATAATTGAATCTCCTATTCTGCCAAACCGCGCTTCTCCCATCGCCTTCCCTTATTCCATATGGAAACCAGGACCAGCCGGCAAAACCCTGACAAAATGGTTTCTCACAGGCTCATTTAAGGTTTCACGTCTGCGCTTTGCCGCCTTTCAGTTAAGGGTTCCATAAGCAAATCATATGTTGAAAAATCGCAAAATTCACCTATTGCCAGGACATCTCGAATTCCTCGGTATAAGAATTCAATTACCTCACCCTGTGTGGTAGGATATAAAACCGGATAGCGAAAATTCGGTTCATGTTGGTTCTGCAATCCCAAATTGCCTCCAGATTCTTGTTCGCTTGCTTTTCCATTGTTGGGTCATCAAAAAGTATGCGCTTTGTTCCATATGCGAACCCGCACATCGATCTCCTGAGGAGTCGAAAAATGCAGGATGACGCCAAGACCAAAGGGCAGCTCATAATCGAATTGAAAGCATTGCGCAAACGCCTTGCTGCAATAGATGTAGCCGGAGAGAGGCAAGTCGGAACGTCGCAACGGACATTTCCGGCCTCAAACGGGAGCAATGAGGAGTTGCGCGAGAGCGAGGAACTGCTACGTATCTTCATTGAGCGCTCGCCCGCAGCATTTGCCATGTTTGATCGCGAGATGCGTTACTTGAGCGCAAGTCGTCGATGGCTAAGCGATTTCAATCTCGGAGAGTCTGACTTGCGGGGAGTGTCGCACTACGAAGTCTTTCCGGAGATTACCGAACGTTGGAAGACAGTCCACCGCCGAGGACTGGCGGGTGAGGTGGTGCGGGCCGACAACGACCGTTTCGAGCGAGCAGACGGTAGTGTCCAGTGGCTCCGTTGGGAAGTGCGGCCTTGGCGCAATCAGGCGGGTGACATCGCAGGCATAGTAATCTTCAGCGAGGACATCACCCAACTGAAAAACGCGGAGGCGGAAAGAGCGAGACTCAAAGCCCAAAACTGGCAATTGCAGAAGGCTGAAAGCCTTGGCCGTATGGCCGGAGCTATCGCACACCTTTTCAACAATCATCTCACTGTGGTAATAGGTAACCTCGAAATGGCCCTGATGGATTTGTCCGGGGATGCCGTAATCCGTGAGGACGTGATCGAGGCAATGCGGGCTGCCCGCCAGTCCGCGGAAATAAGCGAGCTGCTGTTGAGCTACCTTGGCCAGAGCACTGCCAAGCACGAACCGCTGGATCTTTCGGACGTTTGCCGCCACAATCTGCCGATGTTCCGGGATGCCGTACCAGAAGGCGTTGCTCTTGAGACCGATCTGCTGTCCCCGGGTCCGGTTGCCCATGCAAATGCTAACCAGATGCGGCAAGTCCTGACCCATCTGGTCACCAACGGCTGGGAATCCATAAGGCACCGTGCAGGCACAGTCACCCTTACAACAAGAATCATCCCAGCCTTCGATATCCCCAAACCACACCTTGCACCCATCGATTGGAAACCCACAGCGGACCTTTTTGCCTGCCTGGAGGTGACGGATACGGGTTGCGGAATAGCAGAAGAGGATCTGGGTAAGATTTTCGATCCCTTTTTTACCACCAAATTAACCGGCCGTGGGCTCGGTCTGGCCGTTGTCCTGGGAATCGTGAAAACCTGGGGCGGCGCAATTGATGTGGAGAGCCAGCAAAATAAGGGGAGCACCTTTCGCGTCTTTTTGCCCCTGATCACCGGTGAGCTTCCCCGGCCATCTGAAAATGCAACGGAGGTTCACCAGGTTGAGCAAGGCGGCACGGTGCTGCTCGTGGAGGACCAGGACATGGTGCGGAAAATGGCCAAAACCATGCTCCATCGAATGGGTTATGAAGTCGTCGCGGCTTCGGGCGGGGCCGAGGCGGTAAAGTTGTTCCGGAAAAACCCTGACCGGGTCCGCCTCGTAATCACGGACCTTACCATGCCCGGCATGAACGGATGGGAAACGATGGCGGCCCTGCGAAAAATCCGGCCGCACATCCCGGTGGTCCTGGTTAGTGGGCACGATGAAGCGCACGCGATGGGAAGAGATTATCCCGAGCAGCCCCATGTCTTTTTACACAAGCCGTACTTCAAGAGCGATTTAGAGGCAGCAATTGATACTGCTTTGAAAAAGTCCGTTAGCAATGGATAAACAGCCTCGGTGCATCGAATCTCCATCGGAAGGCCATTATTAACGCCGATGTTTCTGCATTGAACGTTGCGCCAAAGTATGTCGGCGAATAATAGTTTAGAGATCTCTCCTCGTTTCTTGAAAAATGGAGCACCAAAATCTTTGCCGTTTTCGAATCATTTGTTTACCGAATCCCAGTAAACTGACTCTTTCTAGATTGGCAAGACCCTTCGAGTTTTTCAATTGCTCGAATTCGAAACAAATTGTATTGAAATCCGGAGCTGAGCGATCATATCTAATCCATGGCAGGGAGGACCGAAATGCTCGAAAAAATGAAAGCGCTCCTCAAGGGGAACTCTCTGTGCATCTTAGCAACCTGTTCCGAGAACCGGCCCCACTGCTCGCTTATGACTTATGTAACGGACGAGCAAGGCGAAGCGATCTACGCAGTGACCCTCAAGACCTCTCGGAAATACAGGAATATCGCACAAAATCCTAACGTAAGTTTGCTAGTGGATTCGCGCCTAAATGATGGAATCATTGGCAGCATCAAGGCTCTGACCGTCTCCGGTGTTTGCTCCCTTGTTAGAACCGAAACGAAAAAGGCTGCGATCCTCACCAGGATTGGGCAGAATCATCCCCACCTCAGGGACCTGCTTCTTCACCCGGATGCAGAAGTAATTGCCATTGCCGTGGAATCCTTTCTCCTGCTTGAAGGGCCAACCCAGGCCAATTTCGTAGAACTTGCGAAGCAGGGCTGAAGCGCCCTCTCAGCATATCTATCCAGGCAGGCTTGTCTTTCGCGTATGGCTCCTATTGACAGGACATTCAGCCAGCTTACAATCTAGACTGAGGTCTCTTGAAGCCACAATAATATAAATCTGCCCGGAAACGGGGCCATGAGCCAGGTTTACAAGAATTTGTATCCTGGCTGTTGCTTTTTGGGAGGCATACTCATGAATGCTGAACCGCAACAAAATTGCACTTCCATTTCACCTTACGAATCTTTCCAGCCTGATTCATTCACAAGACCTGATGAATCCTACGACAAGGAATTCTATAAACGAGATCGACTGGTGAGTCACCTTGACTCGCTCGCGTTGGCTACGGTGGAGGAGATCATCGGAAGGCTTATCGTTGAAGAAAACCCTGTGATTCTAGATCTGATGGCGAGCTGGGACTCGCATCTGCCGGCGAAGATACGGCCCTCGATGGCTACCGGGCTCGGCCTTAATATGAACGAATTATCACGGAACGAAGCCCTTTCCAAACGCGTGATTCATGATCTGAACGCAGACCCCCGATTGCCCTTCGAAGACGCAGCGTTTGACGTGGTGCTGAATACCGTCTCGGTAGACTATATGGCAAAGCCGTTCGAGATATTCCGTGAAGTAGGAAGAGTTCTCAAGCCGGGCGGCCTTTTTCTGGTAATTTTCTCCAACCGGATGTTCCCGGAAAAAGCAGTGAAGGTTTGGGTGGAATCCTCGGAAGCCGAACGAGTGGAACTCGTCAGGCTCTTTTTCAGGGAAAGCGGGTTTTTCGAGGAACCGGAGGTCTTCACCTCTACAGGCAAGCCTCGCCCCAAGGATGACAAGTACGCCCACCTGGGGATCCCAAGCGACCCGATATACGCCGTTTATGCTGAACGGATTGGAGCGGCGGAGCCATCGAAGCGCACGAAACTGGTGGAACGGCCTGTGGAGGCGCCGGAAAGGAAAGATGCGCGCCCGGTTAGGGAGTCGCTGAAGTGCCCCCACTGCGGCGAACGGATGAAGAAGTGGGCAACCCCCAACCACCCCTTCAGCACCTGGGATACGGATTTTCTCTACATCTGCTTTAATGACGCTTGTCCTTACGTAGTTGGCACCTGGCGGGCGATGTCCCGGCAGGGCAACCCGGGCATTTCCTGCCGTTTCGTATACGATCCGGCCCGGGACAGTGCCATTGCCATTCCAATAGTTAGTCTCAATGCGCTGAGGGAAGGGATTGTCGAAGAGTAGCGATTAAGTTTCCCTGTTTCAGATTAGAAGCACCTGCCGGATAGTACCCCGGGTGGAACCCTCACGCATGGTTTCTCAACTCCAGTTCAATGGGGTGGGGGTCCAGATAGAATTGCTCTTTCAGGTATGGTTGATCGTACTTGCGAACGTAGAGTTTCAGCAGAGCGAGAGGCACGATGAGCGGAAGGTATCAGGCACGCATTGGCTGGAGTAAGAAAACATGTTTCAGAGGATTTGACGCCTGCTCCTGAGTCTTTGCGATGAGCTGTGCCTTGAGGAGAAATAATGAGCCAGTTTCCAGCAGAAAGGATCGTCGCATACAATAACGCTTTGCTAAACTCTAACGGCGAGTTTGTGCTCTACTGGATGACGGCTTTCCGGAGGGATCAGTGGAACTTCAGCCTCGAACGCGCTGCCGGTTGGGCTCAGGAGCTGAGAAAGCCTCTTCTCATTTTCGAGGCTTTGCACTGTGGCTATCCCTGGGCAAGTGAGAGGCTTCACAGTTTCATTTTAGACGGTATGCGGGACAATCAGTCCAATTTCAAAGACACGCCGGCTTTTTACTTTCCATTTGTCGAGCGTTTCGGAAATCAGGCAAATGAAGTCATCAGAGAACTGGCATCGAGATCGTGCGTTGTCATTACCGATGAATACCCATCGCTTTTTTTAAAGCGCATGACCAGATCCGTCGCAAAGGATTTGCCCATCAGGATGGAAGGCATCGACTCGAATGGTCTCCTTCCGATGGGAGTCACGGACAAAGTTTTCTTGACTGCATATTCGTTCAGGAGGTTTCTGCAAAAGCAACTCCTCCGCTTTCTCGATCAGTTTCCAAAGAGAAATCCCCTTGCAAATACATCGCTTCCAATACTAAAGCAACTTCCCGAAGAAATCTCGAGGAAATGGCCCGCCGCGCTCCGGGAAATCATTAAAGTCTCGCATGGCTCCTTGAGGAACTTACCCATAGATCATACGGTCAGAGCGGTTGAAACCCGAGGAGGGTCTCGAAGGGCAAGAGCAAAGTTAAAAGACTTTCTTCATGCCAACCTGCACAGATACCATATCGATCGAAACCATCCGGATTATAATGCAACCAGCTGGCTTTCACCGTACCTTCACTCCGGACATATCTCTGCTCACGAGATTTTCTCCGAGCTTGTGGAGGCGGAGCAGTGGTACCCTGAGCACCTTTCCGCCAAGGCTTCCGGGCAACGCGAGGGCTGGTGGGGCATGAGTCAAGGTGGGGAAGCCTTTCTCGACCAGCTTGTCACCTGGCGTGAGCTTGGCTTTAACATGTGCTCGAAAAGGGATGATTACGATCGATTTGATTCACTGCCCGAATGGGCCCAAAAGGAGCTTGCAACCCACGAAAGCGACGATCGGCAGTATGTCTACACGCTTGAGGAGTTTGAATCTGCAAAGACTCACGATCCCCTCTGGAATGCAGCTCAACGGCAGCTCCTGCTGGAAGGAGTCATACACAATTACCTGCGAATGCTCTGGGGAAAAAAGATACTGGAGTGGACCTCATCTCCCCGCGAAGCCTTGGAAATAATGATCGAGCTCAATGACAGGTACGCATTGGACGGGCAAGATCCAAACTCCTACACGGGTATATTCTGGGTGCTGGGCCGCTACGACAGGCCTTTTGGTCCAACGAGGCCGGTATTCGGGAAGATCCGCTACATGAGTTCCAGTAGCACCATGAAGAGAATTAAACTGGCTGAGTATATGCGGCGAATGGTCCCGGCCCGGAATTGAACGACCTGAGATTTTCTCGAAACGAATCATAGTCAGGATACCTCTCCCATCCTTGAGAAAACTGATTTCTGAAATTCGGATACCGGTCAGCAACCACTATGGTCACTTGGCTTGCAGGATCGAGTTCTCTAGCTCGAAGGGCAGCGCTAATCCCAGAGTCACTGCCTCCGATGACGAGGATGTGGGGCGTAAAATTCTCCTTTGACACACAACCAGCGGTTATCGCATCTAAGCCTCTTATTCAGATTTTACACGTCACATGACAAACACCGGTTGGGGTCTCAATGGCATATGGAAAGTATTTCCGCTTAAACCACAAGGCTACATTGACCAAGGCAATCAAAACAGGCACTTCGACAAGTGGCCCTATGACCGCCGCGAAAGCCTGCCCCGAATTGATTCCAAAGACCGCCACGGCCACTGCAATCGCAAGCTCGAAGTTGTTCGATGCAGCCGTGAAGCTCAAGGTCGTGGACTGCTCATAGGTGGCGCCAACTTTCATCGAAAGAAAGAAGGAAACAAAGAACATAATGATGAAGTAAATGCAGAGCGGGATAGCTACCCGAATTACATCGAAGGGCAACTGAACGATATACTCTCCTTTGAGGGAAAACATGACCAGGATGGTAAAAAGCAGGGCGATGAGAGTGATGGGGCTAATCCGCGGGATGAACTTTTCCTCGTACCACTGCAAGCCCTTTGTTTTGAGTCCCACGAACCTAGAAATCATCCCGCCAATGAATGGAATACCCAGGTAGATAAAGACACTCTCTGCAATTTGCCGAATTGAGATGTCGACGACCGCCCCGGTCATGCCAAGCAGGCGCGGAGCCAGTGTAATGAAGATGTAGGCATAAACCGAAAAAAAGAGGACTTGAAAAATCGAATTAAACGCCACCAGCCCGGCGCAATACTCCCGGTCACCCGCCGCGAGGTCATTCCACACGATCACCATTGCAATGCAGCGTGCAAGGCCGATGAGAATAAGGCCAACCATGTATTCGTGATGGCCCGAAAGAAATGTGACGGCAAGGAAGAACATCAGGATGGGGCCGATTACCCAGTTCTGCACCAGCGAAAGAGCCAGGACCTTGAAATTTCGGAATACCTGGCCCAACTGCTCGTACTTCACCTTCGCAAGAGGGGGATACATCATGAGAATCAGGCCGATTGCGATTGGAATATTGGTTGTCCCCACCTGGAAATAGTTGATCACGTTTCTGATATTTGGGAAAAGATAGCCTCCGCCCACTCCAATAAACATGGCAAGAAATATCCAGAGCGTCAGAAAGCGATCCAGGAAGGAAAGCCGCCTGGTAATTGATTCCGTCATGATAGCCTCCATTTCTGACAAGATTATTCTTGAGAGATGCCCTTATAGGTGAAACTCAACTCATCTTGCCGAGGTACTCTCTAACGCTTTTTGAGTATTGACCCGAAAGATCGATGCCTATCTCTCGCATCACGCGTTCTGAGTAAGGATTAATAACGCTGGGCATAAATCCGGCACTAAAAGCCTCCAAGTGCCTCCCGGCATACTTTCGCAGGAAAGCCTCAGCCATCTGGCTTCGAGCGGTATTACCAGTACACAAAAAAAGGACGCGTTCCTTAGAAGCCGACATCGCTATCACCCCCAAACGATGTGGTGTCTCCAGGCGGATTGCCGTAATCACGGATCAACTCGGCTTCACCGCGCTCACCTTAATGCTGGCAACCGATCCGGATATTTCCTTCGCATGTTCTGAAATAAAGCCGTCAGAGTGGATTGCCTTGGCTACCGGATCGGTTACGGCCAGTTCGACAGGGAAGACATCTTCACCGACCACTTTTAAGTCATGAAAACCTGCATCTGTTATGGCTGCAAGATACTTATCTTTCATCACGGCTCCTGCAATACAGCCGACATATGCTTCAACAGACAGCCTGACGAATTCGGGCAAGGGTTTTAGCAAAACGAGATCTGAAACCATCAGCCGGCCGCCTGGTTTCAACACTCGAAAGGCTTCTTTGAATACCTTTCCTTTTTCAGGTGATAGATTGATAACGCAGTTTGAAATGATGACACCCACCTCACTATCAGAAACGGGCAGGTTCTCGATCTCACCCAACCTGAACTCGACGTTTTGAAAGCCGCCCCTCTCCGCGTTTGCCTTCGCTTTCTCGACCATCTCAGGTGTCATATCGACCCCGATGACTTTTCCCGCTGTTCCAACCCTGGGTGCAGCCAGGAAAGCATCGAACCCTGCTCCGGAGCCAAGATCAAGCACGACATCGCCTTCCTTCAGCGAAGCGAGCGCCACTGGATTGCCACAGCCAAGTCCCAGATTTGCCCCTTCGGGTACTGAATTCAAGTCCCTGTCGCCGTAACCTACTTTTCTACTCATGTCCTCTGCACTGCCTCCGCAGCAAGACTTCTTCGTCCCGCAGCACGGTGCGTTTTGGAGAGCGACTTTCGCATAGCGTGATCTAACGATCTCTTTGATTTTTTCAGCTTTCATCTGTCATTCTCCCGTAATCCTACCCAAGGATGCGACCATCCCGAACTTATTCACCGCAACCCTTGGCTTTGACTGCGGACCCGATCCTTTCGCAGACCTCCCGATACTGTGCAAACACTCTTCCTGCGGAAACCAGCATGACTATGGACTGAATCGCTCCAAGCTCCTCATCAGATACTCCCTTTTCCCTGGCAACCCCAGAGAGCATCTCCATTCAGGGATAGCACCCGACGGCCATCGCCGCTCCCATTTGGATCATGAAAGTCGTCTTGGGATCTATGATTCCATTGTTGACGACTGTATTGCGAAAATCGGCAAAACTTCGATTCACCTGCCTTGGAATCACGGCCTTCTCCTTCTTGGTGAATATCGCAGGATGGCCCCCCTGCTCATCCCAAACTTATGCCCTTAAGCACTGGGCCGAGAAATTCCTTAACGCGCTCTGCCAGGGCATCCGCCTTAATGAGCGTGAAGCAGCAAACCTCTCCGTCCTTATGCCAACTAATAAGGGCCAGCTTGTCCCCAGCGCTGATTTTCGCCCTTTCGCGAAACTCCTTGGGCAGCACCATCTGTCCCCGTTCATCGACGGTAATAAGCGATTCGACTTTGCAGGAGGTTTCTTTGGTGTCTGAAGCGCAACAGAGCAGATCTTTGTTCTTCCCTACCATTATCCGTCCTTTCAAACCGATCAAGTGAATCAGTTTATTCTGATTAATTAGTTAAGTTCAAAGTATCAGGGCAAACTTATTTCTTTGTCAAGATAAAAATAGGCAACAAAAAACCAGGGCGCCAAAACTAAATTGCCCCAGACGGTCAATTGGAGGGGCTCTCCGGCGAGGTAAAAAGATTAATGCAAAATCCCCATTTTTTAGAGGACGAGGAGCAGTCAAAATTGTGACGAATTATATCAGCAGCTAAGTCCCACGATATTTCAGTGCTTGACTGAACTTCCCCATACGCTTGATCGGCTCATGGAAACCACGGCCAACTCGCCAACCCGGGCGGATACGGACTCAAGAACTCCTCTAATATCCAAGCATCTGCAATTACAACAGATTTTCGATTTGAATTTGAAAAATATCCAGTTATGGTGTTATTTTGAAGGATTAGCTGTAAACAATAGGTTAGCTTTGGAGCATTACGTTTGGATTAAAAAATGCTTCCTTCAATAAATGGTAGTAATGGTCTGGAGCAGGGAAGAGAGGTCTTGGCCGTTCCAGGGGTAGCTCAAAGCATGCGGAGCAAGGGTACGCACCAGGTTCTCAGGCAGGGCGCCAAGCTGGCTGAAAGCGTCGAAGACGTTCTGGAAGAAATCAGGCCACTTATTCGTCCTGCACTCCTCCCCTCGGGGGAGACAAACCATGTGGCGCTCCCCGGGATGGAAAAGTCAGGCAGCCCGGTCCCGTTACCGCAGGGCAGTCCGGAAAAAATAATTCTTTTGAGAATTGTGGGCAAGGTGCCGAAACATATTGATGAAATAGCTCAAGAGGCAACAATCACAGCGCAGCGCGCCGCCGCGATGCTGCTCGAACTGGAACTCAGGGGACTTGTATACCAGTTGCCTGGAAAGTATTTTATTTCTTGAGCTGTTATAATGGAGCAAAGAGGTAATCTTTAGATGTCAAAATCACTACTGATCGTTGAATCTCCCACCAAAGCGAAGACCCTTGAACGCTATCTGGGCAAGGACTTTATCGTCAAGGCCAGCGTCGGGCATGTCAAGGATCTTCCCGGCAATCGACTCGGAATCAACATCGAGGAGGAATTCAAGCCGGAATACCAGGTTATGCGTGGGAAGAAAAAAATAATGGAAGAACTCAAAAAAGCGGCATCCAGGGTTGATGCCATCTATCTGGGGCCTGACCCGGACAGGGAAGGAGAGGCAATCGCCTGGCATATAGCCCAGGAGATCGGCGCCACGGGGAAACCGGTTCGAAGAGTACTTTTCTACGAGCTTACACGAAAGGCTATTGCGGAAGCCCTTGCGAATCCGGACGAACTCAACCCCAGGCTCTATGAAGCACAGCAGGCAAGGCGAACCCTCGACCGGCTCGTGGGATACATGATCTCGCCTCTTTTGTGGGAGAAAGTGAGGGCAGGCCTCAGTGCGGGCAGGGTGCAATCGGTGGCCCTCAGGCTGATTTGCGAGCGCGAAGAAGAAATCCACCGTTTCGAAATACAGGAATACTGGACAATCAACGCCAGGCTCAGTCCGCTCCCCGACTCTTCTTCCGGACTGATGCCTTTTTCAGCCCAACTGGTCCGGTGCAAAAAGAAAAAGTGCGTTATTGGTACGCAGGATGAAGCCGGCCACCACGTGCAGGCGCTCAAATCAGCCCTCTACCGCGTGAGCGGAGTCGAAAAAAAGCAGCGCCAAAAAAATGCATTCCCTCCTTTTATTACCAGCACGCTCCAACAGGACGCTGCCCGCAGATTCCACTATTCGGCCAGACAGACGATGAGCATAGCGCAGAGGCTCTATGAAGGAATCGAGGTTGGGCAGGAGGGCGCTGTGGGCCTCATCACCTATATGCGTACCGATTCAACCAGGCTTTCTCAGGATGCGGTGCAGGCGGCAAGGGAGTTTATCGGGAAAAAGTGGGGAGACAAATATCTGCCGGCAAAACCTGTCTTTTACAAATCCAGGAAAGACGCCCAGGGAGCGCACGAAGCAATCCGCCCGACGGATGTCGGCCTCACTCCGGAAACCGTATCAAAATACCTGAGCAAAGAGCAGTTGAACCTCTATACCCTGATCTGGAAAAGGTTCGTGGCCTGCCAGATGGCCCCGGCCCTGATAAATCAGACCACGATAGACATCCAGGCGAGCGACTACACCTTGAGAGCGATCGGGTCTGTGATCGTTTTCTCCGGATTTCTGACCCTCTACGAAGAGGCAAAAGATGAGCCGGAAAAAGGCGAAACTGAAGAAAGGCTGCCGGACCTCTCAGAAGGCCAGCCCCTCGATCTGCTCGAACTCGAACCGAAGCAGCATTTTACGCAGCCTCCGCCGAGGTACTCGGAGGCCACCCTGATAAAGACCCTGGAAGAGCTTGGAATCGGAAGGCCCAGCACTTACGCCACGATCATATCCACTGTTGTGGACAGGGAATATGTTTTACGCCAGAAGCAGCGGCTGCTTCCAACTGAACTCGGAATGATAATCAACCGGCTTGTCTCGACGAATTTTCCAAACATAGTCGACGTGAAGTTTACGGCCGGTATGGAAAAGGACCTCGACGAAATTGAACATGGCGGGCGCCGGTATCAAAATCTTCTGAGCGATTTCTACGGCCCTTTTTCAAAGACTCTGGACTCCGCCCGCAAAGAGATGACAAATCTCAAGAGCTCCGGGCTGCCCACGGAACTGAAGTGTCCGCGCTGCACCATGCCCCTTATCATCCGCTTGAGCCGCAACGGTCCTTTCCTGGCATGCAGCGGATACCCGAAATGTTCGTTCACTTCGGATTATGAAAGGGATGAAAAAGGGCATATTCATTCCGTTGAGCACCAACAGCCGGCCCTTACCGGCGAGATCTGCGAAAAGTGCGGCAAACCCATGGCGCTCAAGCATGGCCGCTACGGCGCTTTCCTCGCCTGCACCGGATATCCGGGGTGCCGGAACACGCGGCCTGTTTCCACAGGCATCGCCTGTCCGCGCGAAGGGTGCGGCGGGCAACTGGTAGAACGGATGAGCCGGCGGGGGCGCTTTTACGGGTGCGATAAGTATCCGGCTTGCAAAATGATCTTCCAGGGCGAGCCGGTTCAGGAAAGCTGCCCGTTGTGTAATGCGCCTGTTCTTTTTCGCAGGCAGGGAAAGACAGGAACAGGAACTGTTTATTGCGTGAATCCCTCGTGTAAGTTCAAGAAGAAACAAGAACCCGAACAGGAAGCGAAGACAGTGAACAGTGAGAAGTGAGCAGAAAAACTTGGTAGCGTCGCCTTCCACGGCGGGGCAAGAATGAGCTTGGTAGCGTCGCCTTCCACGGCGGCGTAAGAATGAGCAGTGAACAGAGAGTGATCAGAGATGACCCTGGTTGAAGCAGTCCCGATAATCGGCCCTCAGGTTATAGCCCTCATACTTGGTTGCGTCCTGGGCAGCTTTTACAATGTTGTCATTTACCGGTTGCCGGCGGATCAGTCGATCGTGTACCCTGGTTCGAAATGCCCCGCCTGCGGAAACGCAATTGCGGCCTATGATAACATCCCGATGATGAGCTATCTTTTGTTGGGCGGGAAGTGCCGCCACTGCAAGGCCTCCATTTCCATTAGATACCCTATTGTGGAGGGTATAAGCGGACTTTTGGCACTCCTGCTGTTCCGCCGCTATGGGCTTCACCCTCAACTGGTAATCGAGTTCATCTTCTGTTCGCTTCTGCTGATAATTGCCATGATCGACATCGACACCTTCATCATTCCGGATATTCTGTCACTGCCAGGGATCGCGCTGGGCCTGCTGTTTTCCTTCTTCACGCCCCGGCTGACCTGGTGGGATTCGCTGCTTGGGATAATCCTGGGCGGTGGGATTCTATACCTGATCGCGACAGGATATTCTCTTTTGAGACGCAAGGAGGGAATGGGCGGAGGCGATATAAAGCTGCTCGGGATGATAGGGGCCTTCATCGGATGGAAGGGGGTCGCATTTACTATCCTCGTATCTTCGGTTTCGGGCATGCTTATTGCTCTGCCCTTAATGTGGCGGTCTGGAAAAGGCCTTGGCTCTGCTATACCGTACGGCCCCTTTCTCGCTCTGGGCGCCGTCGCATACATCTTTTGGGGCCAGCTTTTTTTCCACTGGTACTTTTCCTATCTGCTCGGGATGTAGGAAAAATGACGCGCAAGTGCTTCCTGTTGCCCGAAGGCGCGCCGGACAATGCAGATTTCAATCTCCCGGCTGACCTCTCGCGACAGTTGGAGAGCGTTCTACGGGCGCGAGTGGGGGAATCCATAGAGTTGCTTGACGGTCAGGGGTCTGTCTGGGAGTGCCGGATCACTGCAATACGCAGGGGGACTGTCAGCGTTCGATTGATCGGTAAGCTGGACCACTCGGGATGCGAATCGCCGCTGGGGATCACTCTCGGCCTCGCAATAGCCCGTTCGGATACGATGGACCTGCTCATAAGGCAGGCAACCGAACTGGGCGTTTTTCGCCTGGCTGTTTTCCGGGCGATGAGAAGCCAGTATGCTCTTTCAGGGGAACAGGTCGAAAAGAAAAAGCAACGCTGGTCAAGGATAGCGGGCGAGGCGATTTGCCTAAGCAGGCGGGCAAGATCTCCCGAAATTGATATTTTCGAGGATCTGGACAGTTTTCTCACCTCATTTGAGGTTGAAGATTGGGCCGCGCAGGACAGTCTGAAATTATTTGCGCTGGAGCGCACGGCCCGCAATGGGATAAAGGATTTGAGGCGTAGCTCGGGGACGGATATTCAGCGGATTTTGGCCGTTCTTGGCCCCGAAGGCGGGTGGGACAGCGTGGAAACTGCAGCGCTGATTGGCGCCGGGTTCAGACCGGTAAGCCTTGGGCCAAGGACATTGCGCCTGGAGACGGCTGCTGTAGCACTTGTTTGCTCTATCCAGCTTTTGTGGGGCGATATGGGGGCAGGTACACGGCAGGAGTCGAGGGCTGCAGAATTGGATTTGGATTAAATGAGGCAAGGGAGTACTTACAATGAGGTGTACTAAGTGCGGCTATGTGAGTTTCGATTACCTTTCCGAATGCAAAAAATGTCGAACAAGTCTGGCGGAAGCAAGAGAGGGTCTCGGATTTTTTGCCGCTAAACCGGCGGTCCCGTCCCTGCTGGAATCTCTTCTCAACGACTTTGAACATCCCGTAAAGCAGGAGAGCGCCCCTGTGGAGAGCGAAATATCCACAGCGTTCGATGGGTTCGGCGGCGGATTGTGGCAGACAAATCCCGGAAGCGGCGCGGCGCAGGCAACTGCGGCCATTGCGAAACCCGACGCGTCGGAGGATGAGGAGGAAGAGGAGGACTTCAGCCTGCTCGACCTCTCCGATCAGGAACTCGAATTGCTAATCGATAAGGGACCCTTAGAAAGCCCAGAACAGGAGATCGCGATCGGAAGCAGTTCCAACGATGCAGTTTTGAGCACTATGGAATTTTTTGCACAGGCCGAACAGAAGCCTCCGGCATTCGAAACAAGCCCGGTAGAAACACCTTTAAAGACAGAAACCGCGCACGGACCCGACAGCGATGCGCAAACCGCCTCTACCGGCGAGTTGATTCCGAAATTCATAGGCGACCTTCCGGGACTAAAGCGGGAAGTGACCGAAAGTGACCCCGAACAATTCGTGGTGCCGCCCGAGCATGCAGGGCCGGTACCGGAGTCGGACGGATCAACAGACGATTTTGTAATCGAGCTTTCGGAAAACGACCTTGATTCCCTGATGAAGGAACTGAACGGCACCACAAAGGGCAAAGCCGAACAAGATTAGCGCTCGTTTGGGCCGGAGGAGCGGTGGGACCCGCCGGCCGGATTTGCCGCTCAAACCTTCTGCGGCGGCGCCCGAGCCCGAAATAATTCGGGGCAATTCCGCCACTTTTGGAACAGGACTCCCTAACCGAACTAGAAACTTAGCCGGGAGCTTTGAGTTGGGGAGAGACGCGCAGGGCTGGGACATTCCCAGTCGAACTAAGAACTAAAAACTCGTTCACTGTATGGCTCTTTCATCCATCAGCCATGGCTCCTCTATTCCGCACCCCGCGTGTCCATTCACCTAAAAATCGTTGACACTCCTCGACAATTCCGCTAGCATTCAAAGGGTTGTGGCGAGGTAGCTCAGTCGGTAGAGCAGTGGACTGAAAATCCTCGTGTCCTCAGTTCGATTCTGAGCCTCGCCATCAATAAAGGGAAGGGTTACGGTAAGTTAGCCGTAGCCCTTTTCTCTTTATGGAGGGACAAATCGGAGATTGTGCCCGTTTTTGTGCCCGTCTGGCTTTTCAGATGCTCGCGCTGGGCGTGGGCGGCGAGCTTAAGGTCCTTGTCGTTTACGATGTTGTAGCGGTCAAAAACAGAGCGGGTCTCATGCCCGGAAATGGTCATTGCCACACGTTCAGGAATGCCGGCGCGGACCATGTTGCGAACGGCCGTTCGCCTAAAGTCGTGGAACTTCCTTGTCCCGATTTCTGCAGTTTTGCTGGCCGGTTACAACGTGGTACTGTTCAACGATGTCTTTGAAGTTGAGGTAGGTCGTCATTGCCGCGCCTCCTGCAGCGCCCTGGTGGGGGCCAGAGGAAGGCCGGCCAGGATACCGGCCTTTGGGGGCTGCAGACCCTATCCCCCGGAAGCTTGAGAACACTATACCATTAAAGCGTTGTCCATTAAAGGCCCGGTGATGAGCCGGGCTGATGATCATAACTGAGCTTCGAGGTCTGTTATTTCCCCCTCTATCTTTGCGATTTCTTCCCTCAATTTTACAATTTCTGCTTCAGCGGCCCCCGGCTCGGTGCGCCACCTATTAAATGTCTCTTCGCTAACAAGCATGTGCACGATTTCGTATCTGAGTTTTTCACCGTATGCGATAAGTGTCTCGATTATCACTATACGGTCAAGCAGGGCCTGCTTCGTAAATCTGTTAATCTCCAGGAGGGTCTTTACTTCTTCCGTGGTGTAAGGTTCCACTGCCATTTTGTGTTCCCCTCTGAACGCCCGGACTTGTCCGAGCCGATTGTGATTGTCGTCTCGCCCTCATTATCAGCTATTTATCTCTTCAGAAAAACTTCCGCCACTCCGATTATACTGGTGGGCGATTAGCTCTCATAACCTCCTTTCCTCTGAGCCAAGAAGGGGCACGGCCTCCCCTCTCTTGGCTTTCCTTTTTTGCCCCTCCATCAGAAAGGTCCCGGAGAGATCCAAGGCCGGTTGCGGGTTATTCTGTCTCAACACTGGATTCCAGTTTTGCACGGTTAGGCCACACAGAAAATCGCGAGGTTTCGGCCATAAACGATAGGCCCGCAAAAGGAAATTAAATCTGGTTATGATTCGAACATCTTGAGCTTTTGAGTGGGCTGATCTCTCAACAAGGAGAGGAGAGATACCTTAACATCGGCAGAACACCTTTATAAAACGACGGTGAGCGAAACTACCCCGATTTGGCAGGATTTGGGAACGCTCGGCGAAGTTCCTGAACCGTCTCGGAGAGAAGTCCTTTAATTAGGATTACCCCTGCTTGAGCAGAGCGGGCAGTCCTCAAACAGTCTCCCTTCGCCGGTGTGAGCGTTCGGAATACGATGATGCTCACCATGATCCAATACCGCGGAGGCGAAGCGCAAGTCAATCGCCTTTCAAGGCGCCAGTAATCACCCGATCATAATAGCGGGACGCGCCCGGGTGGTATGGCAGAAACGTGTTGTGGACGAAGTTGGCCGGCACTGTTTCTGCGGCGGCAGGATGCGCCTGCACCAGCTCCTGATTGTTGGCAAAAACCGCGTCGACTATGGCGTATATGAGACCATCAGGCAGGTCCTTGTTGGCGACGGCAAAATTGTACAGACCAACGTTCTGGTAACCCTTCTTCAATGACGGGTAGACCCCCGCCGGGATGGTGGAGGGGGTCAGCTCAGGGATAGCCAAACGCAAGGCGAGGATTTCCTCTCTGGTTGGCTCAACGAATGTGATCTTCTTCTTCGCCTCCAACCCGGCGATAGCCGGGAAGGGCGCACCGGCCGCCACCGCCAACATGTCGAGCTTTCCGTCCGAAAGCTCAGCCGCGAGTTCCTCCCAGGTGCCGTAGGATAACGTGGCGTCGATTTTCAGCGTCTTAAGAAACATCGGGATATAGGTACCGGCCGTACCTCCCTGCGGGCCAACGCCGACCCTCTTCCCGGCCATACCGGCAATAGATCCAATGCCCAAATCCTTCAATGCAACGAAGTGGAACGGCGTGTCGTACATTGGAAAAAGCGCACGCATCGACCGATACTGTTTGCCGTTCGTCCACTCCGCGGTGCCGTTCCAAGCCTGCATGGCGACGCCAATCGTGACAAAGCCAAGCTGCGCGTCACCATCCTCGATCATTTGGATATTCTGACTGGGTCCCTCGGTGGTCCGTTCGGCCACTGGCAAGCCGAGGGCACGCGTCAGGATTTTCGCCAATACTTTGCCGTAGACATGGTATGTGCCGCCGGGTGAGGCCGTCACAACCGTCAAGGTTGTCGGCCAGTTGGGGTCGGCGGGCAAAACAGGGGTTACCAACGCCGCGAAAGCCGCCATGGCGATCGCCAGGGTGCCCAAAATGCGTGCTTTCATAGCTCCTTCTCTCCTCGGTACTTGCGGGTTGCCGATGACAAAACCGCGTCTTTCCGGTTGCCGCGATAGCTGCCCAGAGCCCAGGATCTCGAAAGCCCACCTACTCGCGAGACGGGCGGCACAGGACAGGTCAGTTTTCACTCTTCGGCTGTGATTTCCAGCGCGGCAGTTGAACCGGTCGTAACGTCCGCCAAGGGCAGCAAATCCTCTTCATAGTCACCAGCCAACACTCTCGCCGCCTTTTGGGCGTCGAACGACCTCTCCCACTTGGCGACGATGACGGTGGCGACGCCGTTGCCGATGAGATTGGTGATGGCACGCGCCTCCGACATGAAACGGTCCACGCCGAGCAGCAGCGTTAATCCGGCCACCGGTACCTTACCGACCGATGACAGTGTTGCCGCCAGGGTGATGAATCCGCCGCCGGTCACAGCCGCTGCGCCCTTCGAGGTCAGCAGCAGCACCGCAAGAATCGTCAGTTGATCGAGCAGCGTCAAAGGTACGTTGGTCGCTTGGGCAATGAAGATCGCCGCCATCGTAAGGTAGATCGATGTGCCGTCGAGGTTGAACGAGTAGCCGGTGGGTATCACCAAACCGACCACCGCCCGATCGCAACCGAGGCATTCCATCTTTTCCATCATCCGCGGGAGCACGGATTCAGACGACGACGTGCCGAGCACGATGAAGATCTCTTCTCTGATGTAAACAAGGAATCGCCATAGGCTGAAACCCGCGAGCTTTGCCACTAGCCCGAGGACAACGAAAACAAAGAGAAAGCACGTGAGATAGACCCCGGCCATCAGTTTGCCGAGGGATAAAAGAGTTCCGAGCCCATACTTACCGATGGTGAAGGCCATCGCGCCGCCGGCGCCGATCGGAGCGAGCTGCATGATCATCTCGATGATCCGGAACAGGACGTGACCGGTTTCGTCTATAAACTTGAGGATCACTTCTCCGGGCGGTCCAACCCAATTCAGCGCAATCCCGAAGAGAATTGCGAACAGCAGCACCTGTAGGATCTCGCCCTTGGCAAACGCGTCGACCACCGTGCTGGGAATGATGTTCACAAAGAACTCTTCGGTGGAGTGGATCTGCGCCGCCGTCGCGTAGCTGGCGATCGCCTTAGTATCGAGTGTGGCCGGATCGGCGTTAATGCCGGCTCCCGGCCGCAGCACGTTGACGACGACGAGACCGATGATGAGCGCAATGGTCGACATCGCCTCAAAATAAATCAGGGCTTTGATGCCAACGCGGCCGACATCTCTCATGTGCCCCATCTTGGCGATGCCGGCAACAACGGTGCAGAAGATGATCGGGGCGATCATCATCTTGATCAGTTTAATAAACGAGTCGCCTAGGGGCTTCAGCTTCTGCGCCGTTTCGGGAAACACGAATCCGAGCACTACGCCGATGGCGATGCCGCAGATGACCCGGAAATAGAGCGTACGATGGAACGCATGTTTTTGCTTCGACATTCATTCCTCCCTTAGCGATTGGCAGTTGGCCGGTGTGATAAGGTGAGGTGGTAAAGTGATAAGAAGTGGTTCTTTAAGAGGTTTTGGTTAGCACTGGTCGTGCATGCTGTCAAAAACATTTGCATGTGACAGTACATTTACGGGCCGATTGCTTGGCATTGATGAGAAAAATCATCAAGCTGTCATTCTTGCCCTCTGTTATGTGCTCGAACTGGCAGTCTCATCTGAAACCGGGGGCGCAATTTCCCAGTGTTGTGCCCCCGGTGAGGACCAAATTTCCCGAAAACGGGAGGCCCCTTAAGTCCTCCCGTTAGGAAAAAGTTACTGCAATTTCGGCCACTCTCTAGGTTGGGTCATGTTCTCGGGCTTCAACATGTCATCCAACTTCTCCTTGGAGAGCCAGCCTTTTTCCAAAACCAGGTCATATACCGAGCGGCCGCTCGCGAGAGACTCCTTGGCAATGGCGGCTGATTTCTCGTAACCCAGAACGGGGTTGAGGGCGGTGACCAGCCCGATGCTGCTCTTCACCATGGTCGCGCAGCGGTCTTTGTTCGCCTTAATGCCAGCTACGCACTTCGTGGTGAACACGCTGGCACCCTTATCGAGTAGGTCAACCCCCATTAGAAGATCGTAAACAATGATGCATTCAACAGGATTCAATTCCAGGCTGCTGAGCTCCGCCGCCATGGTAACGGTGGTATCATAGCCGGCAAGCTGATAGGCGATCGAGGAAGTGACCTCGGGAATTACTGGGTTGACCTTACCAGGCATGATTGAGGAACCCGGCTGCAACGCTGGAAGCAGGATCTCATAAAAACCTGTTCTGGGTCCCGAGGACATCAGGCGTAGGTCGTTGGCGATCTTCGATATGGCACTGCCCATCCGTTTGAAAGCGCCCGACATCTGGATATATCCGGCTCCATCGGAAGAAGCGCCTACGAGATCGTGACACTGTACAAAGGGGAACCCGGTGAGCTCAGCCATCTTTTTTACAACAAGAGCGCCGTACTTGGGTGGGCTGTTGAGCCCTGTGCCTATGGCCGTTCCACCCATATTAACTTTGTAGAATGCATCGCGCGCCTGGTTTAACTGAGCTAGGGCCTCATTGATCGTATCTGCGAAGCCGTTAAACTCTTGGCCGAGGGTCACCGGAACGGCATCCTGCATCTCCGTGCGACCCATCTTGATCACATCTTTGAACTCAGCGCCTTTTGCCTCAAGTGCGTTTTTCAGCTCGGTGATGCTTTTTGTGGCCTTCTTCAATCCAATCAAGACGGCCAATTTGCAGGCGGTTGGATAGTTGTCGTTAGTGGATTGCGAAAGGTTAACATCATCATTTGGGTGTAGGAACTTGTACTCGCCCTTCTGATGCCCCATGATTTCGAGAGCGCGGTTCGCAATAACCTCATTGACGTTCATGTTCGTTGAGGTTCCGGCTCCGCCTTGAATCATGTCTATAGGAAACTGGTCATGGAGCTTGCCTGCAATGATTTCATCGCAAGCTTGGTTGATTGCCGTCATTTTTTCATTGGGGAGAATACCCAGTTCATTGTTTGCCAGAGCAGCGGCCTTCTTGACGTAGGTATAGGCAATTATGAAGTCGGGAAATTGCTTGAGCTGGTGAGAGTTGTACGGGAAATTTTCCATGGCACGTGATGTCTGTACTCCCCAGTATGCATCGCTTGGGATCTCTCGTTCTCCGATCGAGTCCTTTTCGATGCGAGTGTTTGCTGAGTGAGACAGGCTGGGGTTCAAAAGAGGAAGCATGCAGAGTGTTAAAATAACAGCCATGATCCAAAATCGTGATTGTATTTGGTGACGTCGCATGTCGAAAACCTCCTTTCAACTGTCCGGTTGCTGTGTTGGGATGATAGCCTGGGCTGGTTCTCCTAGTAGGGGATCTGCTTTTCGTGAAAAGGATGTTGTAGTAGGCTTACCTGTACACTGGTTGTCATTGGTTCGCTCCCTGCGGCAGAGGGGCAGATGGGGCAGACCAACCTACGCTCGTGCAAGTGCATATCTGGATACGAAAACATGAAACTAATGGCAGGATACGGTCAGACGGTAGCAGAGTCAATCAAGAAAAACCTGATTCGGCGTATCCTTTTCTGGCGAAGGTATAGGCTCCAATAATACTTGCCGGAGTAGAAAGACTGGGCGGAAAGAAGATCGCCAAAACTTCAGCATTCTTGCCAACTTGTTGATCGGGCCAGGTCTCAAGATATGAAATGGATCTGAAAACCGCGCGCTGCAGAAGAGGTGAGCGTGCCGTAGACTGCGTTTCGTTCTAGGCAGCTGGGGTCGCCTAAGCTAAGCCTGCGAGCAGACCCCTCGAGAATGCCCCAGGATCAACGATCCTACCCCAGCCTGTGTCTTTTTTTGATCGTTCGGAAGAATCAAGCCAGATCTTCAATGTGGACAGAGCCTAAACTCTGCTGTAATCTCATCAGAGTTAAACTGACTCTCCTAGCCTGCACTGCCTCTCATCCAGGGAGCAAACGATGTCTTTCCGGGATTTGAATTGGCGCAAAGACTTTTTCCGGTTGTGGATAGTAGCCTCCTCCATTTGGATGATCTTTTCTGGATTGGTTTGGGTGGACAAAGGGTGCCATGAGCTCTTACCCTGTTCAGGTATGACCCTCTTGCCTCCCGTCATAGCCTTGCTTCTTGGCATGGGCTTCGTGTGGGTATTTTCGGGTTATGCCCCGAAACAAAACAAGTAGGCAGAGGGAGTGAGGGGCTAGATGAAATAACGGCCCGCGCCCTGAATGTGGAGGTGAAGGATCTGTTCGAGGAGGTATAGAAGAGGTCAAAAAAGGAGCGTTGTATGGAGCCGAATACGGTCTATGTTCCCATTTTGAAAGCGAAATTTGGAGAATTCCAAGCACTTAGAGAACTTCAACCCGCCAAGAAACGTAGTATCACTCCGATGATAGTTATTCAACCGGTTGATTTGAACCCTGACACTGGCCTTCCGACAAAAACAGTCGATGCGCATGTGCAGCTTATCCCGCAAAGAATATTAGAAGCATGGGGTCCGGATCAATCTATCTTCGTCGATTTCGCAAATGATCCAGATGATAGAATGCTGGATGGCTCTCACCCATTGACATATGTGTTCGATGAATCCAGGGCTCTTGGCCTCAAACTGATCCCCGTAACCGGCATTTCGAGGGAATCGGACTACCAGGAAGCTGTGGGCCGGGTCGCATCGATCGATGGTAGAGGGGTTTGCTTTCGACTCGAAACAGAGGATCTGGAAGATGACGAAGAGCTTGCCGATGAACTCGACTCGCTCTGCTCAGAACTGGAATTATCACCAGGCCAAGTAGATATTCTTATTGACCTTGGCCCCATCGCGGAAGATCAGATGCCCATTATTCAGAGCTTTCTCAGAAACTTGCTCAGATTTTTCCCGAAAATAAACGACTGGCGCTCACTTATCCTCTCCGCAACATCCATCCCGGAAACCTTGAGCGGCATCGGGACGTACACGGCGAAGAACATGCCAAGATTGGAATGGATTATCTGGAAAAACTTGATCGGGTCCGGCAAATTGAAAAGGACTCCAAATTTTTCCGACTACACGACTGTCCATCCAACTCATATGGATCTTGATTTCAGAGTCATTCAGATCGGTGGCAAGGTGAAATATACTCTTGAAGAGGAATGGCTGATCGTAAAAGGACAAAGCTTTAAAAGAAGAGGAGGGGAGCAGAATAGAGACCTTTGCGCGTATATAACCGCCAATCCGGAATATCGCTCACGAGATTACAGCTGGGGAGATAACTGCATTTACGAATGCGCCCAAGGCACGGGCGGTACCGGGAATCCGACCACTTGGGTTAAGGCAGGTGTGAATCAGCACATATGTTTTGTGGCGGATCAGATCGCCAGTTTTTTCTCTTCTTAATGGTTCTACGGACCACTTCACATAGCTCGACGATTGATAGCTGGTCGGCAAGTGTTTTCCATAAGAAAGAGCGAGGCTTGCTTTTCAAACCTTTGGTGAGGTTGAAGGACGCAAGTATATCAAGGGCTTCATCACGCCACAGCAACTGGACAACGGCATTAGGGTCAATGCATTGATTTACTCTTGCCGGACGGAATTGTTCAAGGGTCAAATCTGAGGCTGATCCCCCTGCGCTGATTATACCCCACCAATCTGGTATTATCTGGCTGGCTTTATCGATATGATGTTGATGGGTGACAAGGGTGACAGTGTCGAGGATCTTACTGTAGATCTTTTCCTGCGTTGGGAGCCGTTCCAGGGTATCCTTCTCACTCTTGATCTCGAAACCGTGGAGCCGGCCGTTTATGACCGCAATGTCTATCCTGGCGTTGCCTTGGCATAATCCGAGTTCGTCGATGACGACAGTATCCGGATCCCTTTTAAAGATTGCCAATCGCGTCTCGTGCAGCGCTTGGCGTATGTCTATGTCTCTCACTCCAAGCCCTCCCGATTAAAACGCAGCCACAAACTATGCGCCAAATACCATTTTTCTTTTTGGCACGCAAGGGTAATAACAACAGGGTGTGCGTACGACAAGGCATTTCATCCGGAATCGGAACAAAAGGCTCGGCTCATCACCTGGCCGCCTCCCGCCGAGTCAGAAATGAGAATTTGCAAAATCCATCTCGACGGTATATTTTTAAATCCGTAAGCGCCAAAACTGCGCTGAAGGAACCCATGAGTAGATTCTATTCCCTGCGCTTTCACCGACTTATTAGAATCTGAAGAACACCTTCCCGGCAAGGTGTGGGCATAGTGTGACAATCTTCACGGTTGTGGACTGATTTCCATTTACCCTTTTGTTCCGAAAATAATTCCTTCCGGGCCTGGATAGGCTAGACCCGGGCCTAGAATTCGAAATTGCTCGAACCGATGGGGAGGTAGCCTCCGTCATGTTACTCCGAAAAGCGAGATGGATTTACTTCTATGATGTGGTGCTTGAACCTCACCCAAACGATGCTCCATATACCGAATTGCGTGAGCTTATGCCGGGGCTCGAAAAGCGATTTAAGAGCGGGGATTGCGTAAAACTAATCAACAACGAGACTGCGGCGATAAGGATCATTGATTTATCAATTGCTCCCGGAAAAGACCTTCTCTCATTACTTATCCAGTATTGTGACCAGAACGCGGCCGATCCGGTTTTTGCAAACCTGGAAACTGGTGAGTTGCGTGTAGAACCTAAACTTAAGGGAGAAGGAATAGCGGTTTCAGCTCATTTCAGTGTGTCACTCAAACCAAGGCAGAAGGCCTCGCATTCATACCTTGCGGTGCTGGAAAGCGTCCCTGGCATTAACCGCGGTAAGATTGAGGCCTTTCTCACTTCTGAGTTCAAAGAGATTTGCAATACCTACCGCTATACAAGTAGGGATGGCAAAGTAAAAAAGTATCGTCCCATACCTAGTCTAGTCGGTTATGCCGCACAATCATTGAAAGACGAATTTGAGAGGGGTGAGTTGTTGGGAATTGAACTTATCAAATATACCAACCAGTCTGGTGGGCTTGATGAACCAGGTTACGTTAAAGAGGAATCTGAAATCATACGGCTAAAGGTGTTAAAAAAAGCATCCGGGGAAGACGCTATAGGTCTACTAAACAGAATTAAGACTAAAGCTCACAAAAAAGGTTTCGGTGAAATGCGCATCAAATATAAGAGACAAGAGGGTAAACAAATATCAGTCCCAGCAGATACCAGTAGACTTGATGTAGGAAATATGCTATATACCAAATGCGAATATGTCATACTGGAAGATGACCTTCCACAATGCATAAGGGCGTTCGATAAAGGACTCTTAAAGACCTTGTATCAATTAGTTGTTAAGGCTCGAAATACCGGCAATTATAAATAAGAGAGCGACAGCATGAGAGTCTTATTGAGGTTAATCCGACCATTGGATTATCTACGAATACACCATCATGAAAAACGATGGTACGATTGGTATTTGCCAGGCATTCTCTCCATCATTATGCTTTTGGCAATACATTACCTACCAGTTCGCCCGAAGATTTTGGGTCACGACGGACTGATATACTATGTGGTGGAACTCCTGAAGATACTTACTGGATTTTACATAGCATCTCTAGCTGCTATTGCCACATTCAACAAACCGGGGATGGATGAAATCATGCCCGGTGATCCCCCTACTATCAGCACCACGTTCAGGGGTAGAAGAACAACCTCAAGCCTAACGCGCAGGCGCTTCTTATGCCTTCTTTTCGGATATTTAGCTTTTATGAGTATGATACTCTATTTTGGAGGGGCTGCCGCAGGACTAATTGCCAAGAATGCTAAATTAGTTATTCCGGTTCGGTTCTTTCCCTTTTTTAAACTGTCCGGGCTGTACCTTTATCTATTCTGCGTTTCTAATCTCGTTATCACTACCCTCCTCGGTCTGTTTTATATGGTAGACCGAATCCATCGTGAAGACCCGAAAAAGATTGAAGTGAAAGAAACCGATTAGGTCCGGTTTGGCCCGGCTCATCACCGGGCCGGTTGAACGAACGGGGAAAGTTCCACAAGGCCCCCCAAGATCGATTTTCCAACCCTGGTCTGTGTCTTTTGATCGTCCGGAAGAATCAAGCCAGATCTTCAAAGTGGACAGGGCCTAAACTCTGCTGTAATCTCATCAGAGTTCGACGGCCTGCCTCTACCCTCTGCCTCTCATTCAAGGAGAAAAGAATGTCTCTCCGGGATTTGAATTGGCGCAAAGGCCTTTTCCGGTTGTGGCTCTTCCTTTCTGCAATTTGGATCGCCATGACAGGCATTTTAGGGCTCTACCCCGCCACATCGAGATATATCGAAACCGTGAAAGCTGCCCATGAGCTTAAGTCTTTGCGAGCGACTGTCAGCTACACATTTCTTGAGTCACAGGATAATAAATCCCAAGCAGCTACGGGCATCGTTGACCCATGGAAGAAATCGCAACCCGAGGCTGCGGTCATGCCTAAAACTCTTACCGACGATCAAATGGCGGCATTGTTGCAGCAGAGCCCAAAGCCCGCTCAAAAAGTGCCTTCTGACGGCCTCACAGACGACCAAGTTTCCGCCGTATTGAAAGGCGAGGCAAAGCTCCCGGCTGGGTATAGCCTGGATGAAAAACACTACAATGTACGCGAGTCACAAACAGGGGTTACTGTGACCTTTGTATGGTATAACGCACAGCCGCCCGGTCAGACGGATTTGGATGAGGTGTTTACGAGCTTCCTTGGTCAGCAATATATTAGGTGGGACCCCGACCCTAATCCGACTCCCAACGACTGGCGGCCACGTTGGTCAACTCCCAGGCGGAAGGTGAAATTATCCGAGAATGAGTCCTGCCTAGTTTCAAAGCTACAAAGAATCAGAGAATTGGAAAAGATTCTGGATTCCCTAAAAAGCACCAGGCAAGACTTCCTTGTCGCCTTGAGCACGGTTTTCTTACCGCCCCTTGCCCTGCTGGTTTTTGGCACTGGTTTACTGTGGGCGTTATCGGGGTTCGCCCCAAAACAGAACAGTTAGGCCAGTCGACGGGAATCGTTCCGCAGTGGGCTCAAGGGCGTTTTCCGAAAGCTCGATTACAAAATCGTCTGTGGATCTATCCGGCTTCGGCTTGGTGCATGCTTCCTGTACTGTGCCCAACTGTGCCTAAACGTGTGCCCAACCAGCCTCGGAAACCCAAAAATAAACCAACGTTTGCCAACATAAAAAAGAGCCGATTTGCCTTGTGTGTCGGGCATTTCGGCTCTATGTCAGTGTTTGCTGGTTAAGCTTTTTTCGGACTGAAAATCCTCGTGTCCTCAGTTCGATTCTGAGCCTCGCCATCAATAAAATCAGGCACTTAGCGAGAAATCGTTGAGTGCCTTTTTTTGTATTTTGAATTCATGAAGTTCATTGATGTGCCGCTGGATTTCATGTCTGAACGGCTGCAAGGTGCAATATAGGGCGAGATAGGTGGGAAATGGCCGATGTGCGGGGATCGGGTGGAACTTTTGTGGAACTTTTATAATACGAAAGAGGGCCACGGACAAGGCTGGGGGCTGATCGGGTAGGATTGGCACATAGGGGGCGGTGATCGAGAGGGGGCAGTGCCGGCCGATTATAATGCGTTTAGTCGGGGTGAGAAAAGGCATTCTCAGGCTATATTTCAGAGAAGATGG